>WNFD01000161.1_pt1 | contig 86847 bp, 90 predicted proteins | sample 5400491 | NCBI WGS metagenome assembly WNFD01 (sample SAMN13153343, study PRJNA577476) | soil metagenome | isolation source: 120 cm saprolite under Douglas fir tree site 2 hole 2 replicate 2 | place: USA:California | collected 2015-04-18 | reverse complement strand
GGACAGGCCCGACGCGCCCGTCCCTGGCGAGACAGCCGGACGGCCCGGAGCACACGCGGCCAGCCCGGATATCCCGGACGTAAGGCCCCCGGACGAGCCCCCCGCCCCCGGGAATCGCGGGGACTGCGGACGAGCGCACGCATCCGGTTCTCGCCACGTGGCCGGGACCGGCGCGGGGACGCCGGGCTGCCAGTGCGCGTGCGGTGGCTGCACGTGCCCCGCCCGGACGCCCCTGACGCCAGACGCCCGCCGCCGGCTGAACGAGACCCTGCTGGCCATGGCCGCCGACGTCCTGTCCGGCCCCGCCGGGCTCGCCTCCTACCTGCGCACCCGCCTGCTAGACAAGCCCTTCGCCTCGGTCAGCCTCCCGCTCGACGTCGGCCAGGCGACCCCCGGGATCCCCGGCTACCTCCGCCGCGCGGTCATCCTCCGGGACAGGCACTGCCGCTATCCTGGCTGCCGCCGGCGCCCGGCCGCCTGCCAGGTCCATCATGTGCGGTCCCGCAAGGACGGCGGGTCAACAGCCCTGTCCGATCTGGTGCTTCTGTGTCCATTTCATCACCTGATCGCGATTCACCGATGGGGCTGGCGCCTCACCCTCCACCCCGACGGAACCACGACAGCGACCGGCCCCGACGGCCGCGTCCTGCACAGCCACAGCCCCCCGGCCAAGGCCGCCTGACGCCTGGCTACTCGTCCTTCAGGCCGGTAACGAACGCGCGCCACTGGTCGCGGCTGAAGATCAGCGGCGCCGCGTCCCGGTCCTTGGAATCCCGCACCGCGTACATCTCGCCGGCACAGGCGACCTCCACACAGTTGCTGCCATCGGGTGAGCTGTGGCTGCTCTTGCGCCAGGCGGTGCCTTCGTGACTTGTCATCTGAACTGATCCTTGATCGCGTTCATGAACCTGACTGATTCATCTGGCCCCAGGGCGTTCGCCCGAAGGTGGTCAAATCTCAGCTTATATTGCCTAATCTGCCCCTGCTCTTCGAGAAACAGGTGCTCTGTTGCCGCTTCTAGGAAGACGACGGGGGCGTCATCGGGGTGCGGGAACTCCAAGATAGCGAATGGGCCGCCCATTCCCACATGCGCGCCAGCCGAGGTCGGGATGACCTGCAGCGTGATGTTCGGACGCCCGCTGGCCTCTGCGAGCCGGTCGATCTGGCCGCGCATGGTCTCGGTCCCGCCGACCGGCCGACGGAGCGCAGCCTCATCAATTACCGCCCACAGCTGCGGGGGCCGCTGGCGGTCAAGGATTTCCTGGCGCTTCATGCGCGCCTCTACACGCCTGTCGACCTCGTCTGCCGTCCGCTCGGGCTCGGCGACTACTCCCGCCTCGATGGTGGCCCGCGCGTAGCCTTCTGTCTGTAGCAGCCCCGGGACGCACAGTGCCTCGAAGTTATGGATCACGCTCGCCTCCGCCTCGAAGCCGATGTGCGAGCCCCTGAAAACGTCGTCATAGGCGGTCCACCAGCCGAGCTGCTGGGCCTGGGCGGCGAGCTGGGTCAGTGCGTCCCGCTGCCTCTGATCGTCCACGCCGTACAGGTCGAGCATGTCCCGGACATCCCGGGGAGTGGGCGCGGCTTGCTGCGGGTCCTCGATCCGGCTGACCTTCGACTTCGACCACCGGCCGCCGGTCTTCTTCAGCTCGGCGGCGGCTTCCTCGGCGGTCATCCCGGCCGCGCCGCGGAGCTGGCCGAGCGTCTTCGCGAGCCGACGGCGTCGCAAGGTCGAGCTGTGACTATCACTGCTGGCCAACGGGCCTCCTTCCGAGGTTCGAACGGCCGGTGTGGCGATCCCGCCCGGGTCCACTGGGCCAAATTCTACGCGACTGCCAAGATGGGAGTTGCATGTAGGGCGACTATCGGTAATGATGGCCCTGAGCATGTCACCAATCGTTGTGCGACGCAGCCCAGATGCCGCAACTTACAGTGACAGATCCATCACGGAAGGGGAGACGTTGATGAGCGAGGTGCTGGCAGGGCGGCCCGATGGCCAGGCAGATCAGGACGACCGTGCGGCGGGCCTGCCGTACGACGACGAGCCAGTGGATCCCGAGGCGCTCGGGCCGGCGTGTGGCCCGGAACAGTACGAGGTACTGGTCGCGGAGATCGTCGCTGAGTCCAGGCCCCGGCTGTTCGCCGTGTTCCGGGACATCGGCGAGCGGGTGGACGGCGAGGTGGCGGCCTGGGGGCTTGACTTCGGCGACCATGTGCAGATCGTCGGGTGCGATGGCGTGCCGCGGACGCCGTGGCGGTCCGCCGAGGCGGCGCTCGGCAGCTGCGGGCGGGGGCGGGGGGTCACCGCCCGCGTGGTGTGGGCGGACCCCGCCGCCTAGCTGGCCAGACCGTCCAGGATCATGCTGACGTATTGTCCGGCCAGCTCGTCGGGAGTCAGCCTGCCGTCGGGCCGGTACCAGCGCACCGTCACCCAGATCACGTCGCGGGTGAACCGGTATACCACATCGGGATCCAGGTCATCGCGGAATACGCCATGACGCATCCCGTCCTCGATGACAGCGAGCCACATCTTGCGGACCCGGGCCTCGCGCTGCCGCAGGTAGGAGAATCGCTCGAGGGCTATCAGCTGCTGCCGTTCGTTCTGCAGCACGGTGATGGCGGCCTTGTGCTCGCGCAGCGACCAGAACGCCGCCGCGATGAGGCGCGTGAACTTCTCCTTCGGGCCGATGTCGCCGGAGACGATCTCCTCGCAGGTCGCGATCAGCTCGTCGAGATAGCTGGACAGCAACTCGTCGATGATCGACTCTTTGGATTCGAAGTGATGGTAGAGGCTTCCGGACAGCAGCCCGGACGCCTCGGCGATGTCCCTGACGGTGGTGGCCTTATAGCCGCGCTCCGCGAAGAGCTCAGCGGCTATTTCCACAACGGCACGACGGCGAGCGGAACCGACGCCGCGTTTAGACGCTGCCGTTTCGGCAGGACTCATGCGGTAAGTATCGTGAGCCGCGCGCCGGACCGCAAACGGTTGTCCAGCAAGGCTTTTGGCGTGCGCCGCTCCGCCGCGGCGCGACCGCGACAGGCCAGGCTACACTAACACCAAGCAAGCACTTGGTTGAATGGAGAAACCCGGGTCATGGCCGAACGCCCGCTGGCGGGGAAGACCGCCGTGGTCACCGGCGGCGGAGCCGGGATCGGCGCTGGCGTGTCGCGGCTGCTGGCCAGGGCAGGGGCCACCGTGGTGGTCAACGACATCTCCGCCGAGCAGGCGGGCAGAGTCCGCGAAGAGATCGGGCTGGCGGGCGGGGCAGCGCAGGTGGTCGCCGGTGACATCAGGGACCCCGGCACGGTGAGCCGCCTGGCCGCGGCGGCCGGGGAAGCCGACGTCCTCGTCAACAACGTCGGGGACTTCCGCCCGGCAGGGCGCTTCGTGCACTCGACCGAGGATGCCTGGGCGACGTTGTATGAGCTCAACCTCCTGCACGTGCTGCGCTGCACCAGGGCCCTGCTGCCGGCGATGCTCGCACGGCGCTCGGGCAGCATCGTCAACGTGTCCACGGTCGAGGCGTTCCGCGGAATCCCGAACAACGCCGTCTACTCCGCGTTCAAGGCAGCGGTCGTCGCGTTCACCCGCAGCCTGGCCGTCGAGGTGGCGAAGGACGGCGTCCGGGTGAACGCCATCGCCCCCGATCTGGCGGACACGCCGCAGACGCCCGCGGAGCTGATGCTCGCCGGCCGGGACCCGGCGCTGATCCCGTCCTGGGTGCCGCTTGGCCGCTTCGGCGAGCCCGACGACTACGCGCAGGTCGTGCTGTTCCTCGCGAGCGACCAGTCGCGATTCGTCACCGGGACGGTGATCCCGGTCGACGGCGGCACCCTCGCGGCGAGCGGCTGGTACCGCCGGGTGGGCGGCAGGGGCTGGACCAATCTGCCGGACCGGGCGTGACGCCGATGAGCGACTTCGCGGACCGGCCCGGCGTCGCGGTCGTGACCGGAGGCAGCGGAGGGCTCGGCGCGCCCATCGCCAGGCTGCTCGCGGCCCGGGGCTCCTCGATGGCCATCACGTACCGCAAGAACGCGACCGCTGCCCGGCGGCTCGCCCGCGAACTCGAGGCCGCGGGGACACTGTCGGCGGCGGATCAGGTCGACCTCACCGACGACGACGCCGCCGCCCGCTATGTACACGCGGTGGCCGGCCGGTTCGGCGGCATCCACACCCTGGTTTACGCGTCCGGGCCGCACGTGCCGATGACGCACCTGAGCATGGTGCCGCCGGCCAGGTTCAGGCAGCAGATCGAAGAGGACGCGGTCGCGTTCTTCAACCTGGTCCAGCCGGCGCTCCCGCTGCTTCGCGAGACCCGGGGCAGCATCGTCGCGGTCACCACCGCGGCTACCACGCGCTACCCGGTCAGAGACGGCCTGTCGTCCGGGCCGAAGGGAGCCGTCGAGGCGCTCGTCCGCGGGATCGCGGCGGAGGAAGGGCGTTACGGCGTACGGGCCAACTGCGTCGGCCCCGGCATGCTCACCGACGGCATGTCCGTCCGGCTGATCGAGTCAGGGGACCTGGACGACCGCGCCCTTGCCGTCATGCGGGGCAACATTCCGCTTGGCCGCTTCGGCACCGCCGAGGACGTCGCGGAGGCGGTCTGCTTCCTCGCATCGGACCGGGCCCGCTATATCAGCGGGCAGAAGCTGGATGTCGATGGCGGCTACGGGATCTGAGCGCCAGTGCGGCGGCGAGCCGGCGATCACCGCGCCGGAGCTGCGGCGGCTCCTTGACGAGCGGGAGATCCGTGACGTGCTCGCCCGCTACTGCCGGGGCGTCGACCGGATGGACGCCGGCCTCGTCCGCTCCTGCTACCACGACGCGGCAGTGGACCATCACGGCAGCTTCCACGGGAACATCGACGAGTACATGCGGTGGCTGTGGCGCGTGCTCTCGCGCTACACGAGCACCATGCACTTCCTCGGCAACATCCTGGTCGAGTTCGCGCCGGCCCGCGCGGACCTGGCCCGCGCGGAGACCTACGGCATCGCGTTTCACCGCACCGACGGCGGCCCCCTGGCGGGCAACCTCATCGTCGGGTTCAGGTTCATCGACAGGTTCGAGCGGCGCCCCGGCAGCTGGCGCATCGCGCACCGGGTGGCCACCACCGAGTGGGCCTACACCCCCGACCGGCACTGGCCGATCCCGCCTGACATGCTCCGCGGCAGCAGAGACCGCACAGATCCGGTGTACGCCGACTGGGACGACGAGCATCAGAGATACCCCGTCTAACTGCTATAGCTTGCTAGATTAGCGAGGTATAGCAAACTAGCGAGGTATATTGAAGCCATGGCCAAGGATCGCGCACTGCCCGCACTCGAAGCCGTCCTGCCTGCGGGTACTCACGTCACCGTCACTTACCGGCAGGATCGCGACACCGTTGTGGAGTTGGCCGGGCGAAAACTCCGGCTCCGGTGGCTTCCTGTTGGCTGGCCGCGGCAAGTCGGGGAGGCGCTCTCGCGCTTGCCCCGACCCGACGTCGTCGCCGCACCACGCCTATCACCCGGAGCACGGAAACTGGCCAGGCAACAAGGCGTGGGATGGCTGGACGAGAGCGGTGCTGCCGAGATACACGCCGACATGCTGTTGATCTCACGGAGCGGCGTTCCTCCGACGCCACCGGACACCAAGCTAGGCTGGCGCCCCGCCATGTTCGCGGTGTGCGAGGTCCTGCTGACGGGATGCCCGGCAACGGGAGCGGCGGTTTCCGATAGGACCGGCCTTGCGATGAGCACCGTGGTCGAATCGCTGAAGTTCCTTGATCGAAACGGCCTGCTGGAGGCACGTGCTGCCCGCGGTCGGCTGTCGGGCCGCTATGTCACTGACTCTGACGCACTCATGGACGCCTATGCGGCGGCCGCCGAACGGTTGCGTCCGCCGACCTCGCTGAGGGTTGGCATGCTCTGGCGAGATCCACTTAAAGGCGTGATCGAAGCGGGTCAACTGTGGCATGGGGCAAATATCAGGTGGGCGGTAACAAGCGCGCTTTCGGCCGACATTATGGCTCCGTCGTTGACTGAACCGGCTCCTATGGAGATATACGTAACAGGTCAGACTATTGGAGATTTGCGCAAAACAGCCGAAGTAGCTGGTTTGCGGCAAATCGGAGGCGGTCGGTTGCTTTTGCGGCCTTTCCCAACGCCAGCCAACGACATCGTGACTGAGCAGATAAGGCCAGGGCTTTATTCGGTACTATGGCCGAGAGCCTACGCCGATCTCCGGACGGCAGGTGTGAGAGGCGAGGACGCCGCTGAACATCTACGCGAGGAGATGTCTCGTGCCCGAGCTGCCTCGGTCGCTGGCCGCCCGAGCAGCCGCTGAACTGCCCCGGGGCAGCAAACCCGCGACGGCATCCCACCTGAAAGACGCCGCTAGGAACCCGCCGGGCCGAGGCCGAGTGCCAGCGCCACCTGCTCACGGTGCCAGGCCGCGCTCCCCCAGGCACGGGACAGCGCCCACGCCCGCTTGGCGAACAGGTGGAGGTCATACTCGACCGTGTAGGCGATGGCTCCGTGGCACTGGATGGCCGCGCCGGCCACGAACGAGGCGGCGTCGGATGCCATGGCCTTGGCCATGCTGACATCGCGGTCCGCCGTCCGCGCGCCGGTCGCGAGGGAGTACCCGGCGCGGTAGATCGCGGGGGCGGCGAACTCGATCCGCAGCAGCGCGTCGGCGAGGCGGTGCTTGACGGCCTGGAAGCTGCCGACCGGCACGCCGAACTGCTCCCGCTGCTTCACGTACCCGACGGTCATGTCGAGCATGCGCCGGGCGAGGCCGACGAGCTGCGCCGCGGTGCCGAGCGCCCCCCGCTGCCACGCGAGCCTCAGCAGCCGGGGGTCGCGGGTCAGCGGAGCGGCCGCCAGAGAGCTGGCCGCCAGGCGGCCGAGCCGCCGTGCGCCGTCCACCGCCGCCACCGGCAGCACGCTGCCCGGGTGGATCCAGGCCGCCGTCAGGTCGCCGGCCAGGATCGCCCCGGCGACCGCGGCGTACGGGACGAGATCGCCCCCGGTGAGTTCGCAGGCAACCTCCAGGTCGCCGCCCAGGATCAGGCCGAGCAGGTCGTCGCCGACGGCCGCCAGCAGCGGTGCCGCCACCGCGATGGTCTCCACGGCGGGGACGGGCAGGGCGGCCCGGCCCGTCTCCTCGAGCACGGGAACGAGGAATGTCTCGTCGAGCCCGAGGCCGCCGCGGGACTCGGGGACGAGGATGCCGGCGACACCCATGCTCGCGAGCTTGCGCCACACGGCGGTCACCTGCTGGCGGTCGCCCCCAGGCCACGCCTCGCGGACGACGGCGGGCGGGCATTCGCGGTCGAGCAGTTCCCTTACCGCGTCCCGCAGGGCGAGGTGGTCACCGGTCGGCGAGAAGCGCATCACGTCACCGCCGCGGCAGGCCGAGCAGCCGCTCGGCCACGATGTTGCGCTGGATCTCATTCGTCCCCGCGTAGATGGGGCCGCCGAGGCTGAACAGGAATCCCTTGCTCCACGGCCCTGCTGCCTCCGCTTCAGGGCCGAGCAGATTGAGCGCGGCCTCGTGCAGCCTGATGTCGAGCTCCGACCAGAAGATCTTGTTCAGGCTCGCTTCCGGCCCGGCCGCGCGGCCCTCGGCGATGCCGGTGACCTGCTGGAGCGTGAAGAGCTGATAAGCCTCGGCGTCCATCCACGCCGCTACCACCTGATCTCGCAGCAGCGGGGTGAGCCGCCGCCCCCGCGCCAGGGCGGTCAGCCGGTCGGCGGCGGCAAGGAACCGCCCTGGCGAGCGGAGGGTCAGCCCTCGCTCCGAGCCTGCCGTGGCCATCGCGACCCGCCAGCCCTGGCTGACCTCGCCGAGCACCGCCGAGTCGGGGACGAAGGCATCGGTGAAGAACACCTCGGCGAATCCCTCGTCCCCGTCGAGTCGGCCGAAGCCGCGTACGGCCACCCCCTCGGTATCGAGCGGGACGAGGAAGTAGGACAGGCCCCGGTGCCGCTCGGCCTCCGGATCGGTGCGGAACAGGCCGAACAGGTGGGTGCAGAAGGCTCCCCGGGTCGTCCAGGTCTTCTGGCCGGTCAGCCGCCAGCCGCCCGGGGCCCGCACGGCCCGGCTTGAGATGCCGGCCAGGTCGCTGCCGGCTCCCGGCTCGGACCAGCCCTGGCACCACAGGTCCTCGGCCGCCGCCATCCGCGGCAGGATGGCGTCCTTCTGCTCCCGGGTGCCGAATTCGAAGACGGTGGGCGCGAGCAGGAAGATGCCGTTCTGGGTGACCCGCGCGGGGGCCCCGGCCCGGTAGTACTCCTCTTCGAAGATGAGCCACTCCCACAGCGACGCGTCGCGCCCGCCGTACTCGGCAGGCCACGACACCACCGCCCAGCGGGCCTCGAAGAGCGCGTGCTCCCACTCGACGTGCCGCGCGAAGCCCTCCCTCGTGTCGCCGGAGGGCAGCGGCTGCTCCGGCACGCTGGCCGCGAGCCACTGCCTCGCCTCGGCTCGGAACTCCTCCTCGGCCTGGCTGTAGGTCAGGTCCACGGTCAGTCCCCGTCCTTGCCGGCAGCCCCGCGCCCGAAGGACTCACGAATCCGGTCCGACACGCCGCTGAGGTTGAGCTCGAAGGTGAAGCCCTGCTCATAGCGGTAACTCCGCTTGACATCCCAGAGGTCGATGCCGTTGAGCGACTCCTTCGCCGCCCTGATGACCGCCGGATCCTTGGCCGCGATCTCGCGCGCGAGCGCGAGCGCGGCCTCTCTCAGCTCCTCGCGGGGCACGACCTTCAGCACGGAGCCGAACGCGTGCAGTTCCTGCGCGGTCGCCGTGGCGGCGGTGTACATCATCGCGCGCATCTTGTGCTGCGGGACCAGCCTTGACAGATGCGTCGCCGCCCCGAGCGCGCCGCGGTCGACCTCGGGAAGGCCGAACGTGGCGTCCTCGCTCGCGATGATCACGTCCGAGTTCCCGACCAGGCCGATGCCGCCGCCGCGGCAGAAGCCCTGCACCGCCGCGATCACCGGCACCGCGCAGTCGTAGACGGCGTTGAAGGCGGCGTAGCAGCCCCGGTTCGCGCCGATGAGGGCGTCGAAGCCCCCGGCCTGCCGTATCTCCTTGATGTCCACGCCGGCGTTGAAGCCCCGCCCCTCCGCCCGGAGGATGACGACCCGCACGGACCGGTCCTCGCCGAGGTCACGCACGGTGCGCGCGAGGGCGTACCACGCGGCGACAGGCAGCGCGTTCACCGGCGGATGATCGACCACCACTTCGGCGACGCCATCGGCTCCGATGCTCGCGCTGACGCCCTCGCCCGCGGCCGCGGGATTCGCCATAGCGGTCCTCCTACGGGTGCTGGCTGCTCACCGACACGACCTCTCCCGTCAGGTACGACGAGTAGTCGCTGGCGAGGAAGACGATGACGTTCGCGACCTCCCACGGCTGCGCCGCCCGGCCGAACGCCTCCCGCGCCGCGAGCTCGTCGAGCAGCTCCGCCGTGGTGACCTTCGCGAGGTGGGCGTGCATGGCCAGGCTCGGGGCGACCGCGTTCACCCGGACGCCCGCCGCCGCGGCCTCCATCGCGGCGCACCGGGTGAGGGCCATCACCCCGGCCTTGGCCGCGGCGTAGTGGGCCTGGCCCTGCTGTGCCCGCCAGCCGGCCACCGACGCGTTGTTGACGATGACGCCGCGACCGCGGGGGATCATGTACCGCAGCGCCGCCCGCGTGCAGCGGAACGTGCCGTTCAGGGTCACGTCGAGCACGCTATTCCACTGCTCGTCGGTCATGTCCACGAGGCTGGCCGTGCCGCCGAGGCCCGCGTTGTTCACCAGTACGTCCAGCCCGCCATGCTCAGCCACGACGGTGTCAAGCATGCGCCGCACGTCGTCCTCGGCGGTGACATCGCACGGCACCGCGACCGGACGCTCGCCCATCACCTGGGCAAGCTCATCCGCCGCCTCGGCCAGGCGGCGCTCGTGCCTATCGCTGATCGCGACCCGGGCGCCCTCCTCGGCGCACCGCCGGGCGGTCGCGAACCCGATGCCCGTACCGGCGGCGGCGGTGACAAGCACGGAGCGCCCGGCGAGCAGCTGGTGGCTCGCGGGCTCAGGTAGCGCACCCATGCGTCCTCCTCGTGCCCTGGCCGCCCAGATCCTCCATGGTAATATACCAAGCGCTTGGTTGGTTAGCTAAAAAAATCATGTCGAACGGGAGCGGCGTGGCGCCCCTGCGGACCACGGGCACGCCTGGCCCGGATCATCGTGTTTGCGCTGTTACGTCATAACAAGCGCTTGGTCAAGTTAAGATGAGGGCTCAGCTTTGCCGGCGTGACGGAGGCGATAATGGGGGAAATCCGGGACCGTCGGAGTGTCATCCTCGACCACGCCGCGGAGCTGTTCGCGAGGAAGGGCATCGCGGCCACGACGGTCCGGGAGATCGCCGACGCGGTCGGCATCCTGTCCGGCAGCCTGTACCACCACTTCGACTCCAAGGAGTCGATCATCGACGAGATCATCAGCAGCTACCTGGATGACCTGCGGGCCCGCTATAAGAAGGTCGTCGCGGCGACCGGTGACCCGCGCTCATGCGTCGAGGGCCTCATCCTCGCCTCGCTGGAGAACGCGGACGCGCATCCGCATGCGACCGAGATCTACCAGAACAACGTCCGGCAGCTCAGGACGATCCCCCGGTTCAATTACCTGCAGGCCGCCGCGGCCGAGGTGCAGGCCACCTGGCTCGACGTTCTCAAGGCGGGCGCCAGGGCCGGGACATTCCGCGACGACATCGAGCCCAAGGTGTTCTACCGTTTCGTGCGCGACGCCGTGTGGCTCTCCGTGCGCTGGTTCAGGCCGACCCGCTCGTACCCGCTGTCACGCCTCGCCCGCGACTGCACCGCGGTCTTCCTCGACGGATACCTGAACCGCGCGGACGCGGCGGAGTGACGGCATAGTGGATATGTCGGGACGCGTGGTGATCGTCACTGGCGGCAGCCGCGGCATCGGGCACGCCATCGCCTGCCGCTTCCTCGACGCGGGCGCGACCGTCGTGGTGTGCGGGCGGTCGGTGCCGCAGCGCCCGCCGGCCAGCGCGGCAGCCGAGGCTACCTTCGTCCAGGCCGACGTGCGCCAGCCCGACCAGGCCGCCACCCTGGTGGAGACGACCGCGGCTCGCTTCGGCCGGCTGGACGTGCTGATCAACAACGCGGGCGGCACGCCGATGGCCGACGCGGCGACGATGTCCCCGCGCTTCGCCTCCTCGATCGTCGCGCTCAACCTGCTCGCGCCGTTCTACACCGCGCAGCCCGCCAACGCCGTGATGCAACGGCAGCCAGAAGGCGGCCTTGTCATCAACATCGGGAGTGTCTCCGGCCGCACTCCGGCGCCGGGTTCCGCCGCGTACTCCGCCGCGAAGGCGGGCCTGTCCATGCTCACCCGTGCCCTGGCGCTCGAATGGGCGCCCAGGGTACGCGTCAACCAGGTGACGCCCGGCCTGGTCCGCACGGAACAGGCGCATCTGCACTACGGGGACGAGGCGGGTATCGCCGCGGTCGCCGCCGCGATCCCGCTCGGCAGGCTGGCGGAACCTGCCGACATAGCCTCAGTGTGCCTCCTGCTCTGCTCCCCGCTGGCCGCCTACGTCACCGGCGCCGACCTCCTCGTCGACGGCGGCGGCGAAATCCCCGCCCGCTTCATCGCCGCCGCCGGCCACATTGACAGGGATTAGATTCCGGCTTGCGCCGCTGCGGCGCGGCGGAGTTCGCGCGCCGAGCCGAAGAGCAGGGCGGTCGTCGTGGCCCGCTTGAAGTAGCGGTGGGCGTCGTGCTCCCAGGTGAAGCCGATGCCGCCGTGCAGCTGGATGGTCTCGGCCGCGACCCGGAGGAACGCCTCCGAGCAGTACGCCTTCGCGAGCGGCGCGACAACGGGCAGCTCGTCAGGGGCCTGCGCCGCCGCCCACGCGGCGTAGTACGCCGTCGCTGTCGCCGCCTCGACCGCGACCGCCAGGTCGGCGCAGCGGTGCCGCAGCGCCTGGAAGGTGCCTAGCGCGCGGCCGAACTGGACCCGCGTCTTGAGATAGTCAACCGTCAGGTCGAGGCAGCGTGCGGCGGCGCCCGCGGACTCGACGGCCAGCGCGACCTGGACGACGCTGATCGCGTGCGCCGTGGCCTGCGGGCCGCTTGACACCAGCCGGGCGGGCACGCTGTCAAAGGTGAGCCTGGCCTGCGCCCTGGTCTGGTCCAGCGTCGGATGACGGCGGCGGGTAAGGCCGGGCGCGTCGCCGGCGACGGCGAGCAGGGCGGCGTCCCCGCCGAGACCGGCGGCGACCAGGATGATCTCGGCGTCGTCGCCGTCGAGCACGAAGTCCTTGACCCCGTCGATGACAAGGCCGCCGGCCGTCTCGCGCGCTGTCGTCGTCAGGTTGCCGGGATCCCACCGCGCTCGTTCTTCCGCGACGGCGAGGGTCGCGACCGCGCCCTTCGCCGCGATCGCGGCGAGTAGCTCGCCGGCGAGGTCAGGCTCTGTCGCCGCCGCCAGCGCGGCAGCCGCGGTAACCGTGGGCAGGTAAGGGTCGGGATAGAGGCAGCGGCCCATCTCGTCGAGGACGACCGCGACCTCGACGAACGACGCGCCTGCCCCGCCGAATCGCTCAGGCACGGCGAGCCCGGTGAGGCCAAGCTGGTTCACCAGCTGGCTCCAGGTCTCGGTGCCGGGCGAGTGGCTGGTCAGGAAGGACCGGACGGTGCGCCGCAGCTCGCGCTGCTCCTCGGTGAAGGTGAAGTCCATGGCCTACGCCCGGTCGCGCGGAAGCCCGAGCATGCGTTCGGCGATGATGTTCCGCTGGATCTCGTTCGAGCCGCCGTAGATGGTGTCCGAGCGCGTGAACAGGTACAGCCGCTGGGCGTCAGAGAGCTCGTACGGTGCGGCCGGGAGGACGCCCGCGGCCGGCCCGGCGACATCCATCGCCAGCTCTCCCAGCCTCTGGTGCCATGTGCCCCAGAGCAGCTTCGAGATCGACGCCTCGGCTCCGCTCGCGCCCGCGGAGCCCAGCATGCGCAGCGCCGTATACCGCATGACCCGCAGGTCGATCCACATGTCAACGATCCGGTCGCGCAGGGCCGGGTCGTCCATCGCGCCGCTGGCGCGCGCGGCGGCGATGACCCTGTCGAGCTCGCGGAGGAAACCGATCTGCTGCCCGAGCGTCGCGACGCCGCGCTCGAAGGCCAGCGTGCCGAGGGCCACCCGCCACCCGTCCCCCGGCTGGCCGACGATGTTGTCCGCCGCCGTCACCGCCCCGTCAAAGAACACCTCGTTGAACTCCGACGTCCCGGTGAGCTGGTTGATCGGGCGGATGTCGATGGCCGGCTGACGCATCGGGACTAGCAGGTAGGACAGGCCCTTGTGCCGCTCGGGGCCGGTGCGGGCAAGGACGAAGCACCAGTCGGCGAACTGTGCGAGCGAGGTCCACACCTTCTGGCCGGTGATCACCCACTGGCCGCCGTCGGGCACGGCGCGGGTCTGCACCCCAGCGAGGTCGGAGCCCGCGCCCGGCTCCGAGTAGCCCTGGCACCACATCTGCTCACCGCGCCTGATGCCCGGCAGGAACCGGTCGCACTGCCCGGCTGAGCCGAAGGCGATGAGCGTCGGGGCGAGCAGCTGCTCGCCCATGTGGTTCACCCTGGCCGGCGCGCCCGCCTTCGCGTACTCCTCGTGGAAGATCACCTGCCGGGTGAGGCTGGCACCGCGGCCGCCGCGGGAGGCCGGCCAGCCGAGCCCGATCCAGCCAGCCTCGCCGAGCCGTCGCTCCCACGCCAGCCGCGCATCGTAGTCCTCGTGCTCGCGCCCCGGGCCGCCCGAGTCGACCAGCCGCGCGAACTCGCCCCGCAGGTTCCCCGCCAGCCAGCCGCGCACCTCGCGCCGGAACTCCTCGTCCCCGGCAGTGAATCGCAGGTCCACGAGAACGTACTGTCGCACACCACCATCGTATGAACAAGCGCTTGGTCGCATAGGATGAGCGCGCACCGCCGGAGGCCGCAGGAGGGGAGCACAGATGCCGGAAACAGGAATCTGCGCGGGCCGGGTGGTGATCGTGACCGGTGCGGGCCAGGGGCTCGGGCGCGCGCACGCGCTCGAGTTCGCCCGCCACGGCGCGCGGGTTGTCGTGAACGATGTAGGCCAGGGCGCGGCGGACGTCGCCAGCGAGATCGCGCGGCTGGGCGGGGAGGCCGTGGCCAGCATCGGCGACGTGGCGGACTGGGATTACGCGGAGGCGCTTGTCGCGGCAGCGACGCTCCCGTTCGGAAAACTGGATGTTCTCGTCAACAACGCGGGGCTCGTGCGCGACCGGATGCTCGTCAACATGTCGGAAGCCGAGTGGGACACCGTGCTGCGCGTCGATCTCAAAGGACACTTCTGCCCCATGCGCCACGCTGCGGCCTACTGGCGGCAGCAGGCAAGGAACGGCGCCGGGGTAACAGCCCGCATTGTCAACACGAGCTCGGGAGCGGGCCTGATGGGCAGCGTCGGGCAGTCGAACTACGTCGCGGCCAAGGCGGGCGTGGCCGCGCTCACCCAGGTCGCCGCAGCGGAGCTCGCCAGGTACGGGGTCACCGTGAACGCCATAGCGCCGTCGGCGCGCACCGCCATGACGCGAGACGTCTTCGGCGATGCGATGAAGGCGCCGGAGGCCGGCTTCGATGCCATGCACCCGGCCAACGTGTCCCCGCTCGTCGTGTGGCTCGGCAGCGAGGAGTCCGGCGACGTCACCGGGCGCGTGTTCGAGGTCGAGGGCGGCGCGGTGAGTGTCACCGATGGCTGGCAGCACGGCAGGCGGCGCGACAAGGGCGCCCGCTGGGACCCAGCCGAGCTCGGCCCGGTCGTGCGGGAACTGCTCAAGGACGCGCCCGCCCCGGCCCCGGTGTACGGCGCCTAGCCCGCAGACGCTCCAAGCGCGCGTCACTGTCGCCAGCGTCCGGGCAGACTCCGGGCATGCTGAGGGTCCAGGCGATCGCCGACCCGACCGTCGGCTCGAGCGGCCTCTGGATGGGCCAGACGCATGTCGCGCCCGCCACCAGGTCAGGCGATCACCACCACGGCAAGTCCGAGACCGGGATCTACGTCGCCAGCGGGCATCCGGAGTTCGTCTTCCTTGAGGGCACTGACGAGATCCGGCTGCGGACCGGGCCCGGCGACTACGTCTACGTGCCGCCCTGGGTCCCGCACCGCGAGGAAAATCCGGACCCGGACGAGGAGGCCGTCGTCGTCATAGCCCGCACCACGCAGGAGGCCATCGTGGTCAACCTGCCGGACCTGCGCTGGGCCGACCCGGCCAGGGCGGGCGACAGCACCTGGCACACCTACTGACCCGGCTGGCTCTTCCCGGAAACCCGCCCCTCCGCTACGGTCTTTCCTCGTGGATGGCCATAATGCATCGCAGATCGCTGACACGCATTTGATCCTGGAGCGCCAGGGCGGGCAGGTCCTGATGCTTGTCAGGGCGAACACCGGTTACATGGACGGCATGATCGGGCTGCCTGCCGGGCATGTGAAGCCGGGAGAGCCGGCGGACGCGGCGATCATCCGGGAGGCGAAGGAAGAGATCGGGATTGTCATTGACCCAGATGACCTGGCATTCGCCCATGTCATGCACCGCAGGACTCCATGTGAGGACATTGCCCGGGTCAGCTTCTTCTTCACCGCTACCAGGTGGGCGGGTGACGTGGTCAACGCTGAGCCGGATAAGTGCGCCGGGCTGATCTGGTCCGATCCTGTCTCGCTGCCTGGCCACACTATCGGCTACATCGCCGACGCACTGGCCGCGTTCCGCGCCGACCAGGGGTTCAATGCGTGTGGCTGGTGACCGGGATCACCGCTGGCGGCTCAGGAGAAGGTAGGGGTACCCCCGCCGGTCTCGCTCGCCCAGGCCCACGCCTGCGCGGTCGATCGCCCAGATGATTGCCTCGTCGGCCAGGGGCAGGTCTCCGCTGTCGGCGTACTCGAATTCGGCGAACATCCCGAGTCTGCTGACCTCGTCGATGGCGATCTCAACCGGGCCGGAAGGTGTAGGCAGGTGCCACCGCTGGCGCTTCTTGTCGACGGTGATGATCTCGGCGAAGCCCAGGGCTTCCAGAAGCCGGGTCAGCGCGGCGTGGTCAGCTATCGCCGACTCGTACTCGGCGGCGTGCGTGGCCTCGGATGACCCGATCGGGAGCCATTGCTTGAAATTGATCGATGACACTGCCGGGCGGCCATCTTCCTGGTCGGTGCGGAGCCGCAGCCACTCCGACACCACCTCGTGGGCGAGGAAGTCGCGCGACGGATGGTTGTAGTAGACGTCGGTCTGGCGTGACTGGCCGCTGAGGGATGCTTTCAGCTCGGCTAGGCGGCTGCGCAGCCGGTCCGGGTCTGTAAGGCTGAACTTCCGTTCGACCTCGGTGTGCTTCATGCGTTCTCCTTTGCCGGGATACCGCTTGCCGCGGCGCGTTGACTGATGAGTCTGGTGACCTGCCCCGCAACCGTGGCCGGGTCCTGCTGCCCGTTGATCACCGGGATCTGCCGGATCGACGCCCATGCCAGGTACTGTCGCCGTACTCGCTCAAGGTAGCCGGGTTCCCGGGTTTCGAAGCGGTTGCGGTCTCCGAGCCGCGCCACCCTGGCTTCGGCGATCTCTCCTGGAGTGTCGATCAGGACGGTCACATCTACGGGGAGCGCGCCCGCAAGGGAGGCTTCCAGCGCGCGCAGCAAGAACGGGGAAGCACCAGCTACGGTGCCGTAGGCCACGACGGCACCCGCCCACCGTTCCAGGATGACCATCTCGCCGGGCGGCGGGCACCGCGCCGGGGCTAGCATTTCCGCGGTGTGAAGCCGGGCGGACGCGAACGCCAGAGTTTCAGCGTCGGCTGTCAATGCGTCCGCAGCCATGATCGCGGCACGGACCGTTTTCCCGAAGGCGGTGTGCTGTACGGGGTCAATCGCCTGTGCGCGCCCGTGAAACCAGCCTTGCAGCAGCGCGCCGGCGAGAGTGGTCTTCCCGCTGCCGTTGATGCCCTCGACACAAACGATCATTGTCCTGGATCTCTCAGGTACGACTCAGCCCAGTCGCAGGCGGTATCGGCTAGCGCTCCGGCGTTCAGGCCGTGCGCGAGACCGTGCAGGAGGCCAGCTGAGACTGCGGCACCTGCACCCAGCCCCGGGGCTGGGCTTAGTGGCACCTCAGGTGCACGGGTCCAGATCTGCTCGCCCGGCCCGGTCAGGGCAAAGCCAAGCGGGCCGGCCGATAGCAGCGCATGCTCTGCGCGGGCGAGGGATTGCAGTTCGCGAGCCGCCTGCGGAACGGCTGTGCCCGACCGGACATGCGATGTGGCGGCCTGGACGAGCAACGGGCGCAGTGGCGCGAGCCTGGCTGCCTTTTCCCGGTGCCTGCTACCTGACAGGTTGACGATCAGGCCGGACGGCCGCGCGGCCGTGAGCCACGCGATCATGGTGTCTTCGAACTCGTCGTACATGTCGGCATACACCAGCGGACCGATCACCGTCCTCGGCGTAGGCATCGTTCCAGGCTGCGCGGGCGGGAGAAGCCAGTACCGTCGGCCGTCGGCTGCCTGCAAGACCGAGGACGTCGTCACCATGCCCTGCCGCAGCCCCGCCGTAAGGACGGTAAGGTCCGGGGCCGTGGCTCGCAGCAGCGCCACATCGCTATTGGAAGGGCTCAGCAGCAGACACGCTGCTGGCGTCCCGGCGGCGGATAGCAGCCGTCCCACCATCACCGCGTCGTTCCCGAGCACCGTGCGCGATGTCACCGGCTCCCCATACCCTTCTAGCGTCAACGACCGGACGTAGTAGCAGGTGACCTGCGACAGCGTGCCCGCGCACACGATCGTCGTGTCAACGGTCACGACGGCGCTCCAGGAGACGCGGGTCGAACGTGGCCCGGTGCCCGGTGACCGCTGCCGACAAGCCGGCAAGCAGCGCCATCTCATCGCAGGTGCCCGCAGGCACCGGTCCCGCAGCCTGAGCCGATGCGCCGAGGTTCACGTCCGGCAGGTACCGCCGGGTCAGCTCACGCAGCAGGGTGAATGTGGCGTCGCGATACCGGCGCACGAGAGCTTGTGCCTCACCCGCCCTGTCGTGGCCGACGGACCGGACTGCCATCCGCGCCTGGTACACCGGCGTGAACATGCCCTCGGTCCAGACCCGGCACCAGGATGCGACCGCTGCAATCCCTGCGTCCGCGTAGCTGACGCCGAACCGGCAGAACGCAGGATCGTAGCTGCCGACCAGCTCAGGGTGCCTGCGGCGCAGCTGACTAGCGTAACGGCTGTGTGCCAGCACCTCCAGCTCGGTCGCCATGTAGGCCACGTGGCGGTAGACGGGCTCGCCGGAAGCGGGCAGATCCGCTCCGTCCAGGTAGTTGCCGGCCGCCGACACCGGATCACGCGCATCAGGCCGGCAGATCACGTCAGTGCGAGCCAGGAACGCGATGTTCTCACCCAGTTCGGCGGGGGTGAGCAGCGGGTCGAAGGTAATAAACCCGAATTCCAGCGGTACACCCAGGGCTGATGCGACCCGCAGCGCGTCCACAGTCTGCGTGAGGGTCTGTCCCTTGCCGTAGCGGCGCAGCTGGGCCGACGAACCGGACTCGACGCCGGCGAAAAGCCGACGCATGTGCTGGGCGGCTTCGGCGAGCAGGCGCGCACGCCGCAGGTTCCATTCACGTGACTTACGCCGGTCGAAGAGCTGTTCCAACCGCGTGTACAGCTCGTACTTCAGGTTCAGGTCCTGAAGGCAAGCCAGGATCCGCGCTGCGGGCAGTTCTGCCAGCGGGGGGTCTTGGAGTCCTTCGGCACCGAAGAACTCCTCATCGACCAGCGATACCGTCACAGCCGGGGCAGCGGGCGGGCGTACGCGGGACCAGCGCTCCAGGATCGCCGCGCAGACCTCAGGCGCGTTCCGTTCCCAGCCGGCGCCCTTGTGCGTCCGCGGACAGAACGTGCATGCTCCGTACTGGCATCCCAGGGACGTTTCCAGGGAAACCTGCCCCTGTTCGCCCGCGACCGCCAGGACCAGCGCGTCGTCCGGCGCGACCAGCGGCGGAACCGCTGCGGTCCCGGCCGTTGCCAGGGTCAGGCCGTCCGGCCCGGTACCCGTCCGGTTGCGGGTGGCGCGAGCTGAGGCTGATACCAGGCCGGGAATCCGCGCCCAGGATTCCGGCTTGTCCAGTGCCCGGCACACGGCCTGCATCGGGTGCTCGCCGAGCCCGGTCGCGATAAGTACCTTGCCCCCGGCACGCGCGCGGGAAAAAGGCGCCGCGGCTTCGCGCGGGGAGAACGCGGCCAGGATGTTGCCGAGGACGATGACCGGCGAGGCGGGCCATGATGCGGTGCCATGTTCGATGACCTGTGCGAGCCCGGCCAGCATCTGCCACTGGCCGAAGTTCACCCCGACACCGATCACATCGGGCCGCGCGTTCAGGGACTGGGTTATCGCGTCCGCAGGCTCGCCGTCCAGGAGACTGTAGTCGAGGACCTGCACCCGGGCCGCGTGGGTGAATCGCAGCCACGACGCCAGCCGGGCCACGCCGAGCGGCAGCCGGGCACCCCGGTAGCGGTCACGGTCGCCGAGGCCGATCAGCAGGACACGCGGAAGCACGAGCCGGGCGGACAAGGCGGGCGAGGCGGCCAGGTGAATGTCGGCAACTACGGCGTCGGGGCAGCGCATCCCGCCAGTCACGGTCGCGCCGTCCCTGATGACCGGCTGACTGTAACGGCCCGACAGCAGATCCGTGATCAGCGGCGGATCGGGCAGGCCAGGCCGCCGGACAGCCGATACTGTCACCTGGCTGTCAGTGACGTGCGCGAAGTAGGGCCGCAGCGGGTCACCTCCGAGCATGCCGTCACCGCAGGTCGTCTGGAATTCTTCTTCGGCTTGGCTCCACGGCCGGGCCTCGGCGGCTAGCCGCAGCAGGGACGCGTGCGCCGTTCTGGACGCGGTCACCGGGTACCCCCCAGCGCGGGCGCGTCTCCCGTGAACATGCCGTTCCCCGCTTCGAAGTCGAGCGCGTTCCGGCCGCACCCCTTCCAGTACGGGCGGATCGGGTAAGCCGCATGCAGCCGCGACAGGCCGCCGGCCACCTCTGCCAGTTCCTCGTATCGGGGCCGCACGGACAGGCCGATCGCCGAGTGCACGTCGGAGTGGAAGCAGTTGATGATCGGAGATACGCCCGCTTCCGCCAGTGCGGCCGCGCCGGCAAGCGTAGATGCCGGTGGTTCCAGCCCGGCGATCAGGATGGAATGCGCCCGGTACTCGCCCACGACCCCGACAAGGTAATCAAGGGCCCGCCGGATCGCCGAGTGCCCGTAATCGGCGGACTTCCCCGGCGCGATCCGCGCGAACACCAGCGGGTCCCATGCTTCGAGATTAAACCCGCAGTGCATTCCCGCCACCCCGCCGAGCTCCCTGATCAGCGAGAGCGTTCGGGGCGGCATCGTGACGAGATGGACTGATACCGTCCGGGTCATGCCTGCGGCTTCGATCGCCTCGGCGGCGGCACAGGCCAGGTCCACGTGCCGGAGGAACCCGGTGTCGAGGTTGCGCTCGTTCCCCCCGACGATCATCACCTGGTTCACCCGGGCCGGCTCGGCTTGCAGCACCGTCGTCACGGCATCGCGTACCTGCGCCGCGGTCAGTCGGTTCGCGAACGCTGTGCCAGCTGCTGTCCCGGCCAGGGAACAGAACCGGCACTGCGTGGAATCGGCGAAGAAGTAGCAGGCCCGCGGGGAAAAGAACGACAACGCGCTCCCGCCGTACAGGTTCGCGACCCTGGCCAGCGCTGCGGAACCTCGCAGGCACCTCAGGTCATCGATCAGCTCAACGTCCCATGAGATCCCCAGCCGGGTGTTGATCACGGCCGGCCCGCGTTCGCTTCCTTCCAGGCTCCATGTGTCGTCACCGTAGACGTTGACCGCGACGGTCACCGGCGGGCCGGACCCGTTCACGAGCCGGATCTCCTGGGGAACAGCCTCGCCACCGTCCCACACCGGAGAGTTGTAGAAGTTCCTGCGCCGGACCGCGCCTTCCTGGCTGGAGAACCACGACGAGAACGACGGGGCGACGGCAACGCCGTGCGACAGCATTGCAAGCTTCACCCATGCCGCCGCCGGGAGGACCCCGGACCCATCAGAGATCATGATCTTCGCTCCTGTTGTCTGGCGGCCCTGCCGCTACTGCTTGTTCCTGTTTCCTTACTGAACCTCCGATACGGCACGATGGGAGGGGGCCTGTCCCAGGCCCACACCCACCGGAGACAAGGACTCGCAGGTGACGCCGCCGCTGGCTCTTCCAGCTCTTCTCAGATACCTGAGGGAGAAGAACGGGCTGTCACAGGCGGGTCTGGCGGAGCGGCTGTGCATGATCACCGGTACCCACACGATTACGCGACACGACATATCCCGGTACGAGCGAGGCAAGCGGACACCAGAAGCCTGGCTTCCCGCCCTCGCTACCGCCCTCGGAGCCGAGCTGCCCGTCCTCGAAACCGCCGCCGCCGTCCACCGGCTCTCGCTAGCCGATCCCGCCCATCAAGCCGCCGCTCTCGCCGAACGGCGTCACATCGATGCCAACCTTGCAAGCGGCCTTGCTGACCTGCTGGCAGACAGCCGCAGGCTGGAAGACCAGGTCGGATCCGCCGTGCTCATCCGCACCGTGACGGGGCAGGCCGATCTCGCGGGACGGCTCGCGAATGACTCACGCGGTCCGGCGCGGCCCGCGATGACCCAGGTCGCCGCGGGGTGGGAGCAGTTCACCGGCTGGCTGTACGCATCAACCGGTGACCACGCGAACGCCATCGCTCGCTACAGGGCTGCGCTGGAACTGGCCCAAGAAGCCGGCGATCACGACATGATCTCCACCGCCTTTGCCATGCGCGGTCACGTGGCGTGGATGGCCGGAAACATCGCAGCCATGATCGGCCTGACCCAGGCGGCGCGGCGCGACGTCAGCCATCTCAGTCCCGTGGTCCTGGGCATGAACGCGCAACAGGAAGCACGAGGACACGCCATCGAAGGTGACTATTACCAGATGGAAGCCGGACTGGACCAGGCCGCCGAGCTGATCGGCGGTGCAAGCATCAACCCTGAAGCCCAGTACTTCTACTCGCCGGCGTTCCTGGAAATGCAACGTGGCATGGCCTACCGGCTGGCTGCCGACGGCGCAGCCGAACGCGACGAGCCGGTCGCACCCGGCCTCTATCAGATGGCGATCAACTCTCTTCAGGGCGGAATGCGGGAGTTCGACCCGCACACGATGGCCAGCGAATGGGCGACCTGGTACGTCGCAGAACTAGCACGAGCCTATGCCGGCGCACGGCACCCGGCTCCAGCCGCCATCCACGCGCGCCGACCGCTACAGGTCGCACGGGCCACAGGCGGCACACGGCTTGAACAGTCAGTAAGGAACCTCCATGCCGACCTGGCCGCGTGCTGGCCCCGGGAGGAAGAAGTAATCCGCCTCGGTGAGCTACTTGTGTAGCGTCGGCAGACGGGCTCGCCGGAAGCTCACGTGCCGGAATGACCGCATCTGGCGGGCAAGCAGGCTAGGTGACTAGACAGGCTTAGACATAAAGTCGGCAGCCAGCCGCTGAGCTACGTAATCCATAACCGAGGTGACCTCGGTTATCTCCGTGTCGTCGGTCAGGCCCGCCGGCTCAAAACGCAGGCCGCGCAGCCGTGCCACGATCAGCAGTCGCCATGACGCCTCCAACCACAGGTAGCGGTTCGGTGCCGACACCGGTATCACATCTCGTGGCGACCCACCCTAGACAGGAGGTATGACAATCTCCGACTCGCCACGCCGCTCATCGGCAGCGCAACTCGGCGGGGTTACTCCCAGAAAACCAAGCAAACACTTGATAGGGTATGCCGGAGCACAAGCGTCCCGCTGGAGCCGCGATGACGAAGACACGGGTACCGGCCGTCGAGGGCTGGCTTGCCCTCGGCGAGCAGCCCGCGCTGCTCGGCAGCCGGTGCGGATCCTGCGGGACCGTCTTCTTCCCCAGGGCCGCCTTCTTCTGCCGCAACCCGGATTGTGACGGGGACGGGTTCGAGGAGGTCAGGCTGTCGAGGACGGGCACGGTGTGGTCGTACACCGACGCGCAGTACCAGCCGCCGCCGCCGTACCTGCCGCGCGGCCCGGAGCACCGGCCATTCGCCATCGCCGCCGTCGAGCTCGCGGCGGAGCGGATGGTGGTGCTCGGCCAGGTCGCGGACGGCTATGGCGTCGGGGACCTTGCCGTCGGCGCGCCGGTCGAGCTGATCGTCGAGGAACTGTACAGCGACGACGAGAACTGCTATGTCGTCTGGAAGTGGCGCCCGACCGGAACCGCGGCCGGGGGCGCGAGGTGACCGGGGACGTCGCCGTCCTCGGCGTCGGCATGCACCCCTGGGGCAAGTGGGGCCGCAACTTCGTCGAGTACGGCATCGCCGCCTGCCGGGCCGCGCTCGCCGACGCCGGCCTCGGCTGGCGGGACATCCAGTTCGTCTCTGGCGCCGACACGGTGCGCAACGGGTATCCCGGGTACATCGCCGGAGCCACGTTCGCGCAGGCCCTGGGGTGGTCGGGCGCCCGCGTCGCCTCGTCCTACGCCGCCTGCGCGTCCGGGGCGACCGCGCTGTCGATCGCGCGGGCGCAGATCCTCGCCGGGCTGTGCGACGTCGCCCTCGTCGCCGGCGCCGATACGACGCCCAAGGGCTTCTTCGCCCCGGTGGCAGGCGAGCGCCCTGACGACCCGGACTGGCTCCGCTTCCGGCTGCTCGGCGCGGCCAACCCCGCCTACTTCGCCCTCTACGCCCGCCGCCGGATGGCCTGCCACGGCGCCACGGAGAAGGACTTCGCCGAGGTCAGGGCCAAGAACGCGCGGCACGGCTCGGCGAACCCCAACGCGAGGTACCGGCAGGAGTTCACGGTCGAGGAGATCCTCGCGTCAAAGATGGTCGCCGATCCGCTGCGGCTGCTCGAGATCTGCGCGACGAGCGACGGAGCCGCCGCGGTCGTCCTGTCCAGCATGGCGTACGCGCGGCGCCGGTCGCAGCGGCCCGTGCGGGTGCGCGCGGTCTCCACGGTCACCCCGCGGTTCCCGAACACGATGATCGACCTGCCGAACTTCGCGACCGACTCCGCGGCGGCTGTCACCACCCCGGTGGTGCCGTTCAGGGATTCGATCGCCTGGGCCGCCTACGCCGAGGCGGGCATCGGTCCGGAAGACCTTTCCCTTGCCGAGGTCTACGACCTCTCCTCGGCACTGGAACTCGACTGGTACGAGAACATCGGGCTGTGCGAGCCGGGCGGCGCCGAGCGCCTGCTCCACTCGGGAGACACCGCGCTCGGCGGCCGGATTCCGGTCAACCCCTCCGGCGGGCTGGCCTGCTTCGGCGAGGCCGTGCCCGCCCAGGCGCTCGCGCAGGTCTGCGAGGTGACCTGGCAGCTACGCGGCCAGGCCGCCGGGCGCCAGGTAGCGGGCGCCCAGGCGGGAATCACCGCCAACCAGGGCCTTTTCGGTCACGGCTCGTCTGTCATTCTTTCTACCTAACGGGAGCGCGGACTTTCTCCCGGCCAAGCGGGATCACCATACGGCGCCGCAGCGGTAATCCGTGTGGTATATGCCGACGCATGCCCGCGCCAGGTAGCCTGGTCCGTCCCAGTACCAGCCCGTGGACTGATGGTACGGAAGACCCAAATGAATACCTGACACTAGTGTCCACTGGCCGCCCGGGGCCTTGCGTTCCAGCCATCCTTCGCAGGAACCATCGCCGAGGTAGAAGTTGCCCCTCGCGTAGTCGTTCCCGTTACCGTCCCACTTCACCGTCATATCCCCGTTGCAGTAGGCGTTGTAAGTGAAGTAGCCGTATTCTTTGCTCCCGCCGCCGCTGGCGGGCAGGCCGGACGGTGCGGCAACCGCAGCGGTCGCGGAACCAATAGCGAGCATGCCGGCTAAGCCAGCCGTGATCATCCCACACCGCAGAGTCATGCCACGATGACTCATGTTGTGATCCTTTCCGTGAGTCGATTTCTCACGAAATCTGCCGACACCCGAGCATACGCAGTCCGCTGCTAAATAGCGAGATCATCCCCGAGCGATACTTATATTGGTAATGGAGCTTAGCGGACCAACGCAAACGTCGCAAGTCGGCTGGGGATTGGCGGGAACAGGTTCGGGTAGCCAAGTACGATAATATCTGTATTAGGTACCCTTTTAGCAGATAACCCTTCGAAAGTTAACCCTGATCTTTCATCGGGGTTAATGGCTGGCGCTCGCTGACCTCCGGGCCGCGTTCTGGACCCGGATTTTACTGCCGGGTATGACAAAACCGCCCGGCTGGCGGGCCGGGTGGCCGGGCCGGTTGGTGACCCATAGGGAATAAGGCCAGCTGCGCGCCGGGATGCGGTCGCTCCCGGCGCGCGAAGACCCGCACCGGCGCAGCGCCGCCTTCTCCCGCTCGCCCAGCACCCACCCGACCGAGTAGATGACCTGGTACCCGGGCCGGGCGGCGAGCTTGTCCTGGTGCTTGTTAGGCATTTGCTGAATTCATCACGGCGCGGATCGAGCCCGGGGACGCTGGCATCCCGTACCTGACCCCGTCCCTCGAATTACGGAGCGTCAGGACCGCGCCGGACGAGCGCTGGCCCGTCAACGACCGTGGTATGGCACAATCAATATCGTGACTCGCGTTGTTCATGTGCCCTACGCCGTCGAGCAGGATGAGGACGGCATCTGGTGCGCTTCTGCCCAGCTCCGCCCGGGCGTCGGCGCGGTCGGCGACGGGCCGACGCAGGAAGCCGCGATCGCTGACCTACGCGAGGCGCTGGAAGTCCTGCTGGACGAGGTCGGACCGCCGGACGAGATGACGCTGACGCTCAACGTTGCCTGATGGCTGGCGCTATCCCGGCAGTACCGGGGGCGAAAGTGGTCAAGGCCCTTGAACGTGCCGGATTCACCGTTACCAGAGTGAGCGGCAGCCATCACGTCATGCGCCATCCCGATGGCCGTACGGTAATCGTGCCGGTCCATGCGGGCCGGGACATGCCCAAGGGCACCTTGCGCAACATCCTGTCCATCGTTGGCATGACCGCAGATGAGTTGCGGAAACTGCTCTGACCCAGGACCTTAGGCAGCAACCCCTGTAGCCAGTCTCCGAGCCGCCGCGGGCAGCGGCGACCCGGTCCGGCGCGCCAGATCGGGACGTGTTCGCGCTGGCGATGCTGCCTCTCGCGGCGAAGTTCGTGGCTAGGGGCAATCAGGAAGCTGCCCTGGCGATGGCCGCGATGCTGGGGGCACCGGCAGGCAGATCGACGGACTCCTGGCGTCCGCCGTGGACCGCAGGAGTTTCCCCCGCTGATCGGTGGTCACCGGACCTGGTAGCGCGCCACTGACTTCCAGTCCCTGCTACCAACCGGTAACGTTCACTCAGGAAGTGCTCCTCGATCTGTGCTAAGCAAGGACCTCAACACCCCTTATCGTCCCAGCTCAGGAGCACTTTTCACGTTTGGCGCGCCGCGAGTCCCAGACCCCGGTGAAAAGACAGGGTTAAGGAGAGGCAGTCCCGCGGTCTCTGCTCCGGGCCGGACCAGCGGCGCTTGACTTCGTCGCGGTCTACCGCGGGACCGCTTCTCGGCAGGGCGTCCACCACGATCACGCTCTTCGGCTTCTTGTAGCTGGCGATGCGCTCGCGCACGAAGCCGATCACTTCCCCGGTGTCTACCTCGGCATCCGGCCGCGGCTGGACCACGGCCCGCACGGACTGGCCCCAGACCGGGTCGGGCACGCCGATCACGCAGGCGTCGGCGATCGCCGGGTGGCGGCGGAGCACGTTCTCCACCTCGGCCGGGTACACGTTCTCCATGCCCGTCTTGATCAGGTCGAGCTTCGGCCCGAGGAAGGACACGGTGCCGTCGAGCTCCCGCCGACCGAGATCGCTGGTCAGGTGCCAGCCGTCCGGGCCGGGCCCGGCGTCGTGGTACCCGAGCATGAGCTGCGGGCCGCGGACCGCGATCTCGCCGGCCTCCCCGTCGGGCACCTCGCGCCGGTCCTCGTCCAGGATCCGCAGCGCGACCATCGGCGACGGCCGGCCGAACGCGCCAGTCCCGCCGGCCGGGGGCCGGTCCTCGAAGGTCACCATGCCGACGGTCTCTGTCTGGCCGTAGCCTGTCACGCCGCTCCCGTTCGGAATAGTGCATGAAGTCATCGAATACCAGGACTCGCTTGCTTCCCTGGGCGGGCGCCCAGGGACGGAACGCAGGCTGGACAGGTCGTAGCGTCCGTCAGAGTTGAGCGCCGTGATCTCGCCGATGGTCGGCGTGAAGAGGAACGCCGAGGTGCAGCGCTCGGCCGCGACCGCCCGGCACACCGCCTCGGGCTCGGCCCGCGGCACGATGACCGTCCGGCCGCCCAGGTGCAGCGTCGCGAAGAGCTTGAGCAGCACGCCGATGTGGAACATCGGGCCGGATGCCAGGTAGACCTCGTCCGGCTCCACCTGGCGCATCGCGGCCATGACCATGTCCTGCGAGACGATGCCGCGGTGGCTGAGCAGGGCGCCGCGCGGGCGGCCGCTGAACGCGGCGGTGAACATTTCGAGCACCGGCAGCTCGTCGTCGTCGTCGGCCGCGGGGTCAGCCGGCCCGGCGGTGCTCAGCCTGCGCTCGTACCCGGGGTCGTCGGGCACGAGCACGGCGGCCTCCGGTGCGGCCAGCCGCGCCACGTCCACCGCGGCTGCCAGGTCGGGTGCTGACATGGTGGCGAGGACCCGCGGCGCCACCTGCCGGATGGTCCAGGTCAGCTCGTCCGCGGACTGCCGCCAGTTCACCGGGGCGAGCACGGCGGCCAGCTTGGCGCAGGCGAACAGCATCTCGATGGTCCGGTGGCAGCTGTGCCCGACCCAGGCGACCCGGTCACCCCTGGCTGCCCCGGCGGCGGCAAGGAGCGCCGCCGTCCGGTTGACCCGGTCGTCAAGCCGCCGGTACGTCAGCCGGTCAGGCCCGCAGACGATGGCCTCGACATCCGGCAGCGACCTGGCGTTCTCCCTGACGACGTCGCCGAGGGTGAAGGCGTAACGCCGCCGCGTCATTTCGCGACCCTGCGTGGCTTGAACACCGAGCGCGGCAGCGTGCCCTCCTCGACGCGCTCGACGTGTACGGGCACCTGCAGCTCGCCGGCGAGCAGCTCGCGCATCTCGCTGGCCTTCCCGGCGGACGCCGCTTCCAGGCGAAGATCCAGGGCGGATCGCTCGCCGCCGTCGCCGAGCAGCACCTGGAACTCGGGGGAGCCGCGGGAATCGAGCGCGACCTGGATGTCGACGGGCAGGATGGTGCGGCCGTCGACGGTCACCGCGTCCGCCGCCCGGCCGAGCACCTGGAACCTGGTCCCGGTCTGGCCGCACGGGCACGGGCTCGTCGCCACGGTGGCGATGTCCTCGGTGTCGTAACGGAGGAAGAAGGCGTCGAAGCCAAACGTCGTGATCACCATGTTCCCGCGCTGTCCCTCGGGCACTGTCCGGCCGGTCACCGGGTCGCAGACCTGCATGGTCATGAAATCGCCTGGCACGTGCAGGCCCCGCCGGTGCTCGCAGTCGGGCGTCCCGAAGCCGGGTATCTCGCCGACGCCGCTCATGTTGCGGATGGTGATGCCGAACTCGGACTCCACCCGCCGCCTCGGCCCCTCGAACTGGAAGGACAGGTCGAACAGCGCCACGGTCTTCCCGCCGACGATCTCGCCGAAGTCGACTCCGCAGGCCGCGGCGGCCTTCTGGTAGATCTCCCACTGTGACAGCGAGAGCAGGAAGCCGTCCGGCTTGAGCAGCTGCCACAGCTGGACGTGCTCGACGGCGGCCTCCCGCGTCACCGGCGGCCCCATCGGCAGCTCGAGCACCCCGGACTTCACGTAGTAGAAGCCCGTCGTCGTGCTCGACACGTACAGCCCGCCTGGCCAGGAGTGGGTGAACTTCTGGCCGGGGCGCAGCGGGAAGCCCCAGATGGTCCGCGCCTGCAGCTCGATGGCCACCTCGAGGTCGCGCGGGCCGAACATGATGAACACGGGCCTGCCGCCGGTGGTACCCGTGGACCGTCCGATCCGTACCGCCTGGTCGTATCCGACCGGGCGGTGGGTGCCGAACGGCGGGAACCGCGCCTCGTTGGCCCGCAGGTCGTTCTTCGTGGTGCGCGGGATGTCGTCGAGATCAGGGACCTCGTCCCGCGTCAGGCCGGCCCGCTCATAACGCTCGCGGTAGTAGGGAATCGGCGTCACCCAGGGGCGGCGCCACTCGGCGGCTAGGCCATAGGCGGCCAGCCGGGCGAGCGCGGCGGCGCCGAGCGTCTGGGCGCGGGGGTTCCAGAACTTCCTCGTCTCGTCCAGCCCTCGCGGGCGCAGTGTGTTCTCCGACAGCAGCACTCGGTGACTCCCCTCACGCGGGACCCAGGATCAGCCCGCTCGCCGGGCCGCCTGGCGGTGTGGTGACCAGGACGTGCTCGACGCCGGGTACCTGGTTGACCGCGGTTCCCCGCACCTGGCGGACCGCCTCGCTTATGCCGTTCATCCCGTGGATGTACGCCTCGCCGAGCATGCCGCCGTGCGGGTTGACCGGCAGCTTCCCGCCCACCGAGATCCCGGCCTCCGCCACGAAATCCCTCGCCTGGCCGCGGGGGCAGAATCCGTACCCTTCTAGCTGGGCGAAGACCATCGGGGTGAAGTGGTCGTAGGCGATCGCGACACCGACGTCCGCCGGGCCGATCCCCGCCTGGGCCCAGAGCTGCCGTGCGCAGGTCGTCAGCTCGCGGAAGTCAAGAGGATGCTCCGCGTAGTACCCGCTCATGAGGTGCTGGCCCGGGCCCGAGCCCTCGGCCGCCGCCCGGATCGCGACGGGGCGCTGCCGACAGCTCAGCGCGCGGGACCGGCTGGTCACCACGATGGCCACGCCCCCGTCGCTCTCCATGCAGCAGTCGAGCAGGCGCAACGGCTCGACGATCCACCGCGACGCCTGGTGGTCGGCCAGGGTGACCGGCCGCTGGTAGAAGCGGGCCGCCGGGTTGGTGGCGGCGTGCCCGCGGGCCGCGACCGTGACCCGGCCGAAGTCTTCCGACGTGGCGCCGTACTCGTGCATGTAGCGCCTGGCGAACATGCCGATCCAGCCGGCCGCGTTCAGCAGCCCGAACGGCAGCGACCAGCTGAACTGGGCGGCGTCGGCGGTCGCGGCCGACGGGCTGCCGATACCCTGGCCGAACCGCTCGCCCGAGCGCTCGTTGAACGCGCGGTAGCAGACGGCCACCGTCGCCGCGCCGGTGGCCACCGCCATGGCGGCCATCCGGACCGTGGCGCACGAGGTCCCGCCGCCGTAGTGCAGCCGGCCGGTGAAGGTCAGCTCGCCCATGCCGAGTACCCGGGCTATCTCGATCTCCGGGCTGCCGTCGTGGCTGTAGGTGACCAGGCCATCGACGTCGGCTGGCTCGATCCCCGCGTCGTCGAGCGCCGCGCGCACCGCTTCCACGGCGAGCCGCAGCTCGCTGCGGCCCGAGCTGGCGGAGAAGTCCGTCGCGCCGATCCCGGCGATGCAGGGCCCCATCAGCGGGGCCCCATCAGCGGGGCTCCGGGGTGAAGACAGGCAGGGTGAGCCGCTCGTCCACGCGGCGGAAGGACACCCGCACGCGCTGCCCGATGCCGACCTCGCCCGGGTCAGCGTCCACGATGTCGGTGATCACTCTCGTCCCCTCGTCGAGCTCGACCACGGCGACCGTGTAGGGATAGCTGAAGCCGGGCAGCCGGGGCTCGTGGTAAACCACGAAGCTGTAGATCTGCCCGCGTCCGGAGGACACGATCCAGCCCAGGTCCCCGCCGGTGTCCCCGTCCATGTCACTGGCGTGGCAGCTCATGCAGGCGGGCTCTGGCGGGTGCTGCAGGTGGCCGCACGCGGCGCATCGCTGGATGCGCAGCTCGCCGGCCTCGGCACCGGCCCACCAGAACTCCGTGTCCGGAGTCCGGGCGGGCAGGGGCCGCCCCTGCCTGGCGGTCGTCATCGCTATCCCGCGGCTTCCTGCCCGACCGGCCGGTGCTCCCGCCAGAGCCGACGGACGATCTTGACGAACGTGGGCAGCAGCAGGTGCGGAGCCTGCTTGTACCAGATCAGCGTGCGGTCGAGCACCGGTCCGCCCTCGCCGAGCGGCAGGTAGCTGAGCCCCCTGAACTGCCGGTTCGCCACCGCCGTGGCGGGCACCACGCCGACGCCCTGGCCGGACATGACCCTGGAGGCCAGGTTGGCGATGCCGGTCGCTGTGGCGATGAGCGACCAGGGGTTGCCCGTGGAGTTCATGGCACCGGCGAAGCGGTCGTAGACCAGCGGGTTCGCCGCGCGCGGCCAGGTGATCAGCGGCTCGGCGGTGAGGCGGCTGAGCGGGAGGACCTTGAGGTCGGCGAGCGGACTCGAATCCTGCACGATCGCGACGTAGCCGACCGCGCCGACCGCCAGGGACGTGATTCCGTCCTCGGCCGGCGGCATCAGCGCGACGCCGACGTCGATGCGCCGGTGCCTCAGCGCGTCCATCTGCTGGATGGTGGTCATCTCCTCCACCACCACGGTGATGCCAGGGCGGTCACGGCGCAGCGCGGCCACGCCTGCCACCAGGATGTCCTCCTCGTCCGCCGCCGCGCCCACCACGAACTGCTCGCCCCGGCGGTGCGCGAGCATGCGCCCGGTCTCGTAGGCGGACTCGACCCGCTCGTACGCCTCCTTCGCCTCTTCGAGGAATGACCGGCCGAATTCCGTCAGGCTGACGTTGCGGGTACTGCGGTCGAACAGATGACCGCCGAGCTGCCGTTCGAGCCGACGGACCGCCTCGCTCACCGTCGGCTGTGCCAGGTGCAGCCGGTCCGCCGCGTGGCCGAAATGCAGGTCGCCGGCGACGGCGAGGAAACACTCCAGTTCACGAAGGTTCATGCGCCCCTCCCGCTCTGGACCATACCAAGCGCTTGCTCGTCTGGCTAGGCTCCCCGATGTATCAAGCTCGGCCTGCCGGGGCCGCCGCGTACCCGCGTGAGATGATCGAGGACCGGCTGGCCCGGGAGCAGATCACCATGGCCAGCCGGGCAGGAACGTCATGCCGATGGCAGGCTGCGCGGGCTCCGGATCGATCCACAGCGGGGAAGGGACGCCCTCGACGGCGTGCTCCCCGAGGAGGGTGAGCGCATGCCATTCGCGGTGCGCGCGCCGCCGTTCGTCGACCTTGTACAGCTTGATGCAGACCGGGCCATCCGGGGATGACCAGGCGTAGACAAGGTTGTTCCGGCCTCCGGCCAGTGGCCGGAGATTGTGTTGCCCGAGCCACTCCGCATCGGCCGAGCCGGGCACTGCGGCCGGATGCGCCCGCAGCCTGGCGAGTAGCGGAGCCGGCGCCGGGTGGTTTCCGGTGGGACAGGCTTTACTCAGCGGGCCGTTGCGTGCGCTGTGAACTGCGCGTGCGCGTCAGCGAGTTCTTCGAGGACGCGGGTGAGCCCGGCCGCGCCGTGGCCGGGCTGCTTACGTCCAGCAGCAACCCGAAAGCCACGCTCCAGTGGCTCGCCCGCAGCTCCGCCGTCCCGATCCTCGTTGAGCCGTGCGCAGCGAGCGGGTCCCGTCTCACGCGGACCTGGATGCGATCGCCGTCCCGGTGGAACAGCGACGGCCGCGCGCCTCACCGGCAGCCGGCCGAGTTCGCCCAGGCGATCCTGGTCGCGGCCGGTGTCCTGCCGTCCCGGCACGACCTCGTATCCCGCTATGAAATGTGGGCTCACCGTGCCCTGAAGGGGATCGACCGTGCTGGTGACCGGTGGACTCTCCAGCGGTACCATCTCCAGCAGCTTCTTCCGGCTGTTCAGCGGCGGTGCGAGACCGGCAAGGCGACATCGAGCACGGTGCGCAGGGCGCAGGAGCGGCTCCGCTCCTCTGCGAAGTTCCTTGCCTGGGCAGAAGACCGCGGAATCAGTGCGCGTGCGATGCGGAATGCGGCGTTGTTCCACCTGGCGTCGATCGTCCAGCCGCACACTCTGTCCCGGCTGCTCGGATTGCACCCGAACACCGCGGTCGCCTGGGTCAACCTCGCAGGCGGCGTCTACGCCAGATACTGGCAGCGCCTGATCGACGACGGCCTGGCCGACGACGACGATTATCTGGAATCGGATGGCGATCTGGACGAAGACAGACCCGAAGGCGACCCGCTGGACATCCTTGATGACCTGGGACTTTCGGGGGACTCTGCATTCTGACGGCGCGTCCACATGAGCTGGAGGTTCAGTCGTCGGTGGCCTGGTGGAGCAAGTAGCGCAGGAGCACGACATCGCCGATCTGGCGGACTTCGGCCAGTTTCATCCGGTTGCCCGCATGATGGGGGAAGGCGCCGTCACCGGCGAATCGGGGCGCGGCCGGGTCGCCGACGAAAAATGGTGCGATCACCAGGTGGATCTCATCGGCGAGCCCGGCGGTGAGGAACTGGGTGTGGATCGTGCCGCCGCCTTCGACCATCAGCCGTCGCACGCCACGGGCCGCGAGGTCGGCCAGGATGCCCGGCAGGCTGGGCGGGTCACCGGCATCGACGACGGTGGCTACATCGGCGAGTCGTTCGCGGGTCTTGCCCATGGCGGGGCTTGAGGCGTACACGATCTTGCCGGCCTGCCCGGCGGTGAAGAAGCTGGCGGCGGGGTCGAGGTTCCCGGTGCTGGTGAGTGTGACCTTGATGGGACTTTCCGGCAGTCCGCAGGCGACGCGGCCATCACGGCGAGAAGCTGAGCGGACCAGCAGCCGGGGGTTGTCGCGGCGGATGGTGTTCGCGCCGACCAGGATGGCATCAGCGCTGGCCCGGACTTCGTCGACCCGGTCGAAGTCGTCGTCGTTGGACAGCAGCAGCCGTTTGCTGGTGGTGTCGTCGATGATGGCCACCAGCCAGACTGGCAGCGGCCGGGCCGCTAGGCTGCCCGGCCAGACCCCAGCCATTGGGCTGGCCGACGGGATCCTTGCCGAAGCCGCCGTCTGGCAGGTGATGTCGGCATGACCGGGCAGCAGGCCACCGAGCACCGCGTCATGTGCCTGCTCGGCCCCGTCACCGTCGAGCTCAGCACCGACCAGCAAGCGGTGGTTGACTACCTCGCCGAGTTCTACCCGATCACCACCACGGTAAGCGGCAAGCCAGACTGGGTCGTCGACGCCCGGGTCGGCCCCGGTGGCGGGATGCGCCGCAATGCCTACGGCGTCGCCTACGCCGCCGATTCAGGCGTGCGGACGGTTGTCGTACGCGCCGACGACCCGCTCAACCTGGCGATGACCACCCGCAAGACCGTGCGGGACACGCTCGTCGGCTTCTGTGAGCATCGTGGGCATACGATGCTGCACGCCTCCGCGATCGCCGACGCCCAGCGCGTGGTCATCGTGGCCGGGGATAAGGGCAGCGGCAAGACCACCCTGGCCCTGCGCGGCGCGCTGGTGCACAAGATGCGCTACATCTCCAACGACCACCTGATCATCTATCCCGGCGGCGGGACCGATACCGCCTTGTCGGGCCAGCTCGTGCTGACCTCCCTGCCCACTCCGATCCCGGTCAAGGTCGGGACCTACCTTGACCTGGAGCAGCTCCTGCCTGAACCGTGGGACACCGAAGGCATCGACGTTGCCCCGTACCGCGCGATGCCCCCAGCTGAGCGGTACCGCCACGACGCGCGTGTCCTGTATACCTACCGGCGGCTCGGCCAGGACAATCCCGTCACCGTGCCGCTGGGCTCGCCGCCGGATGGGCCGCAGGTGATGGTCGTGCTCGCCCGCTACGCCGCCGACGCTGAGCCGGCCCGTGACCCGGTGCCTGTGCCCGACCCGGCCGGTGCCCTCCAGGAGCACGTGCGGTTCGACTGGACCTTCAACCCGGTGCTCAACCACCACTACCTGCCCCGCCGCGAACGTGACCGGGCCGCCTACGCCGCTGACGCACGCCGCCTGGCCGAAGCCCTCGCCGCCCGCGCCGACGTCGTCTCATGGGCACACGACGGCGACCCCGCCCCGCTGCTCGACCTGCTCGGCGGGCGGTCATGAGCGCCCCGCTGGTCAGCGTGGTCATCGCCACCCGCAACCGGCCCCGCCTGCTCCGGCTGGCCCTGGCCAGCGTCACCGCCCAGAAGGACATGCCCGGCGGCGCGGTGGAGGCGGTCGTGGTCAACGACGGCGGCACCGACCTGGCCGCCGAGCTCGCGAGCGCCGCAGCGGCAGGGCTGCGGGTCCAGCCGGTGGTTCTGCCGGTGCGGCGCGGGCTGCCCGCCGCGCGTAACGCCGGCATCGATGTCGCCAGCGGAGAGTTCCTGGCGTTCCTCGACGACGATGACGTGTTCCTGCCCGGCCACCTGCACGCCGCCCTGCAGGTGCTCGGCAGCGGTGACGCCGATGCCGCCTACACCACATGCCTGATCAGTCCCGTGCGCATCGACCCGGCCCGGCCCGCACCCGAGGTCCCCGTGTCTAACGGCTACCCGTTCGACCCCGGCCTGCTGTCGGTCGCCAACTACATCCCCGTGCACAGTGCCGTGCTGCGCCGCCCGGCCAGCGCCAGCGCGCGGTTCGACCAGGAACTGGCTGCGCTGGAGGACTGGGATTTCTGGCTGCGGCTATCCCGCGACTTTGGCTACCGGTTCGTTCACGTCGCCGAGCCGACCGTCGTCTACCATCGCATCCCAGGCCAGGCCAGCATGTGCGGCTCCACCGTCAGGGACGCCGCAGCGCTGGATGGATTCGGTGCCCTCGTCCAGCGACTGTGGCGGCGCTGGCCGGCGACCAGCGCCAAGGCCGCCCGATTCCGGGCCTATGTGGGCGTCATGTACTGGCACGCGTTCAGCCTGCTGGCTACGGGTCGGCCCCTCGCCGACCTGTACTTCCAGCACTGCCTGCGCATACTGGCCGACGCCTGGGCTGGCGCCGAGGCCGAGGATGGGCTCATCGACCGCATCCGTCACGCTGTGCAAGGAGATCCTGTTGCCGCCGACGCCGCCTGACAACCTGGCCCCCGACGTGGCGGCCGTCGCGGCCCGGCTCGGCCTGCGCGATGTGACCGTCCTGCGGCGCAGCGGCAAGACGCTGCTGTCCGCCGGTGACCTGGCGGGGCGGCCCGTCGTGGTCAAGCTGCTCCTGGACGGCGGCGAATTCTGGCAGGCCAGGTGGCGGCACGAGATCGACATGTACCGGGCCTTCGCGCAGGAACCGCCCCCGGTGCGGGTGCCGGCGCTGATCCACACCGACGGCATGAGACTCCTGGTGCTCGAACGTCTCGACGCCCAGCCGCTGGACACCGAACGCTATCCCGGCCGCCTCCTCACCGCAGCAGAGATCGGGCCCTGCCTTGGCGCCATCCGCCGGCTCAGCGCCTGGCGGCCCGCATCCGGCCCGTTCGCACCGGTCTGGGACTATCCCGATCGCGTCAGCCGTTACCACGCGGCCGGGTACCTCACCGACGCCGACCGCGACGCCCTGCAGCGGCTCCTGGCCATGTGTGATCACGTCGGGGAGATCGGCCACGGGGATCCGCTGCCCAGCAACCTGCTGCTCACTGGCGACGGCGGCTGCGCGCTGGTCGACTGGGAGTTCACCGGCACGTTCCTGCCTGGCTTCGATCTCGCGATGCTGCACACCCTGCTCGGCACCAGCACCCCGGCCGCCCGCATCCGGATTGATCAGGTCGTCGCTGACGCCGGAACCGAGGAGCCGTTCGTGGTGAACCTCGCCCTGGTGCTCACCCGTGAGCTGCGCATTCATCGCGAACTGCCGGATAGCCCGATGCGGACCCGCCGGCTCGCGCTGCTGGGCACCGCCTGGGCGCGGGCCCGTGACCGGCTCCACGCAGCAGCCTGGAAGAGGAGGGTGTGATGCGCGTCTGCCTGGTCCACCGCGACATCCACCAGATCACCCGCGGCGGCATCTGCACTCTCTACCAGGCGCTCGCAAAGCGCCTGGACGCGCGCGGCCACGAGGTCACCGTCATCACCCAGGACACCCCCGATCCGGTCCGCAATCCTGACGCGAAGCTGATCGTCTTGCGCCGTACCGACGACATGACCGCCCACCGGCGCGCTGTCACCGCAGCGCTCACCAGGATCCGCCCGGACGTGATCGACTGCTCCACCTGGGAAGCCGAAACCCTCGATTACCTCCAGCTCCCGCCGCAGCAGCGGGCACCGGTCGTCGTCCGCGGCGACCTGTCCGCCCGCACCATGGGCGCACCCGCCCTCGCCGTCGCAGAGTCGGATCTCGTCCGCCGCGCCGACCGGGTCCTTGCCGTCTCCGCGTTCGCCTCACGCGACCTCGCAGCCGCCTACAGCGTCCCCGCGCCCCAGGTAATCTGCAACGGCGTCGAACGAGACCGCTTCCACCCTGGCCCGGTGCTCCCGCCCCGCAGCGGATACCAGATCACCCTCGACGGCGGCGGGCAGGCCATCGAGCGGAATCCGCTCGCCGGCATGTTCGCCGGCGACTTCCAGCTACCCCCCTGGGTGCCGCACCCGGCCGGCAGGCCACAGCTCGCCTGGGTCGGCAAGATCACCCCGATGAAGGGCTGGGACCGGCTCGAAACCATCGCCCGCCAGCTCCGCGACGTCGCCCGCATCACCGTCCTGCTCGGCCACTCCCGCGCCTGGTGCCCCGTCACCACCGACGGCCGCAAGTGCCCGGTCATCCTGCAAGACCTCGACGACGCCGATCTGCCGGGCTTCTACCGTGCCGCCGACTGGCTGCTGTGCACCTCCCGCTGGGAGGGCTTCGGCCTGGCCATCGCGGAAGCCCTCGCGTGCGGCACCCCCGTCCTGCTTCCCGAGAACCTCGGCACCGCGCCCGAACTGCTCGCAGCCGGCGGCGGACGCACCTACCGGGACAGCGACCACCTGACCCAGATCCTCGCCACCCGGCCCAGGCTCACCGGGCGGCTGCCCATGGCGTTCGACTGGGACTCCAACGCCGAGGCCACCCTGGCGGTCTACCGGGACCTCATCTCGGCAGCGGCCAGGTGACACGGCATGCGGATCCTGCTCATCGGGCCCTGCCACCCCGGCGGCAGCATTCCCCCGTACCTGGACGTCCTCGCCGCAGCGCTGCGCCACTGCGGCGCCCGCGTCCACCGCATCGGCTCTGCCGGCGTCCCCTACGAGCCCGCAGCCCGCGCGTTCTGGCCCGCCGACCGCATCCTCGAACACGCAAGCGGGCTGCTCCGCGGCACCGACATCGGAGCCTATGACGTAATCTCCCTGCACTTCGGCAACCTGGAGATCGAACAGCTCCTGCCCGTCCTGTGGGCCGGGCGCCCGCGGGCACCCGTGGTGTGCCACGTGCACAGCCTCGAACCGGCCCTGTTCCGCTCCCACGTCCCCGACGTGGCACTGCGGGACGCCGTCGATACGGCAGCTGCGGCCATGGACGGGTATGTGTTCTTCGGCGAGCATGCCCGCAGGCGGCTCATCGGCCGCACCAGCGCGGCCGTCCCGTCCACGGTGGCATGGCTGCCAGCCACCATCCCGCCCGGCACCCGGCAGGCCGCCTCACCACGGCTGGCGCGCGGCCTTGCCGCAGCAGGTGGCGCACCGGTAGGAAGCCTCTGCGGGTACGCCGCCCCGTGGAAGGACCCCGCCACCCTGCTGACCGCCTGCCAGCAGGCCACCGCCCCAGCCCGGATCGTGCTCGCCGGGCCGTTCTGGGACGATCCCGCCCAGGCTGGCACCGACCTGACCCGCGAGAGCGCCGCGCTCGTGCCGCACGGCCCGGTCGAGGTCACAGTCGTCGCCGAGTACCTCGGCCACGGCGCGCGCCGGGCGCTTGCCGCCGCCAGCCACTTCGCAGTCTTCCCCTACCGGCCCCAGCCCGCCTTCCAGGGCAGCGGCGCCATAGCCGACTACCTTGCCCACGGCGTGCCAGTCCTGGCCACCGACGTCGCCAACATGGCCGAAATCACCGGCGACGCCGGCCTGATTACCCCGCCCGGCGACCCCGCCGCATTCGCCGGCAGCCTTGACCGCTTCGCCGCGGATCACGCTTTCCGTGCCCGGATGCGCAAGGCAGCCAGCCAGCGCGCTCACTTATTCACCGCCGGCCACCACGCCCGCGCCTGCCTTCGCCTCTACGAGCAAGTCACCGCCACGCGCAAAGCATGGCTATGACCAGCGCCCAGCCTGCGACGCTGATCATCGCCCGGCACGGCGAAGCCCACTGCAACCGCGACCAGACCATCGGCGGACCCCGCGGCTGCCACGGCCTCACCAACCGCGGCCGGGTACAGGTCCGGCAACTCGCGACCAGGCTGCGCGGCCAGTACCCCAGCCTGCACACGATCTACGCCTCACCCCTGCGACGCGCCGCCGAAAGCGCCGCCATCATCGGCTGCATGCTTGGCATACCGGTCACCCTCGATGAAGACCTGAGGGAACAGGATTACGGCGAGGCCGACGGCCGCACCTGGGCATACGCCGTAGCCGCCTTCGGCGCGATCCCCGCCCTCGAACCCGACCGGCCTCTCGCGCCCGGCGGCGAAACCTGGCGTGCCTACCTGCAGCGCTCCACCGCCGCTCTCATGCGCATTCTCGACCGCCACCCCGGGCAACGGATCCTCGTCATCGGCCACGGCGAAACCGCCGACGCAGCATTCCACCTCTTCCTGCGCCTCCCAGCCGCCAGCCGCGCCCACGCCGCCTTCGCGCTGCACCACGCTGCCGTGTCGGTCTGGGAACAGCAACCACTGGCCTGGACCCGGCCCACTGCTGGCTGGCGGTGGACCCTCCTCACGCACAACGCGTTCGCCAACTCGACCAAGGAATGACTCCCGTCGGGTCCCAGTAGGCCCTCCAGGTGGTGCGCGGCGGCGAAGGAGAACCGCTTGCCGATAGCGAAGCTCATGTTCCGCCGTCTCCCCCGACGGCAGCCTGCGCGGCCATGCCTGCACCAGACGGGGCCGCCCAGGCGGGAGCGTCATTAGTGGCGCCTGTCACAGTGATCCTCCGCACTTCCGGAGCTACTCCAAGCAATAATTCCATGTGACATGGAATTAGGCAAGGACTACGCCCGGGACGCGACGCACGCCCTGCCAGCCATGCCGCGCTACAGGGTGCGATAATCCCCGGCAATCGCCGACAGGACGCCCCGGGCCTCACCGCCGAACACCGCGACCGCCTCCACCGCCCTGAACAAGTCCAGGTACACCGCCACGTCCCGCGGATCCTGGATGCTCGCGGTCGCGGTCTCGATGCCGACGATCACCATCTGCTCGTCGTAGATGTGGATCTCATGGCCGGGGAAGACCCCCGGCGGCGCCTCCGCCGTCCACGGGATCACGCCGACACGGACGCCCGGCAGCCTGGACACCCCGGCGATGTGGTCCACCTGCGCGGCCATCAGCGGCCCCGGCCCGGCCCGCCAGCGCAGCGCCCCCTCCGTCATCACGAACGTGAACCGCTTCCCCTCCTCGCCCAGCACCCGCTGCCGCGCGACCCGGGCCGCCATGAACCGCTCCCGGTCCGCCGCCTCCAGCGCCGGGCCCGCCATCCGCGCCATGTACTCCCGCGTCTGCAGCAGCCCGCTGACACACGCCACCTGCAGATCCCGGTAAACAGCCGTCCGGGCCTCGATCCGCGCGACCTGCCGCTGCAGCCGGTAGGCGCCCCGGCTCAGGATCACCCGGGCGCTCTCCACCTCCTCATGCAGGCCGTGCAGCAGGCCGAGCACGTCACCGCGCTCCCGTTCGGATGCCTGATAAGCCCTGCACAGCGCCCCGGCGTCCGCATAGGAGGGCAGCAGCGCCCCGGTCTCGATCTTCGACAGCTTCGACTGGCTGAACCCCGCGCCCCGGGCCGCGGCGGCGCTGCTCAGCCCGGCCGCCTGGCGCAGCCCCCGCAGCCGCGCGGACAGCTGGTCCCTGTCGTACTGGGCACGGTAACGCGGCATGACCGCGATTCTAGGAAGATCACGGCCTCAGCGTGCCGCCGCGCGGCAGCCAGTTCTCCCGCCAGAACTGCGGATGCCCCGCCCAGTACCGCCCGAACGGCACCGCATGCGCCACCGCCACCTCACGGCACCGCACGTACCGGGCGGCCTCCGATACTGGCAGCGGCTCGCCGCCCAGCAGCCGACCGTCACCGTCGTAGCGCATAACCAGCACCCGCTCGTCATCTATCAGGTAGAAGTCCTCGTTGATCAGCCCGTCCGGGCGCGGCGTCTCCGCGGTGTCGAGGATGTAGATCTCCTCCCCGGCATTGCTGGTGCAGGCGTAGCCCCACTCGCACTCATAGCGCAGGTAATCGCTCAGCGGGCTCTCCAGCACATGGACGCGGTAATTACGCTTGCCCTCGGCGCGCTCCCGCGCGAGCTGATCCATCCACTCGCTGCCCTGAGCCCAGGTGGGTGCGGAACCCCCGGCCAGATAGCGTTCGACATTGTCCTGATCGGAGTCGACCATGTACCGGTCGAGTACTTCGAGCCGGAACGCCGAGCGGGTGAAGTGCTCATCAAAGAACGCATCGATGGCGGTCAGGTCAAGCAGCATCAGTGCTGATCTCGGACAGCAGTTCGCGGGGAACCTCGACCGCGGTCTCGTCAGCGGGAATGTCCATCGCGGCCAGCGCCCCGGGATCGGTAACCCGGACGCCCCGCACCACGAAGCTGCCACGGCTCGTGGCGGACACCGACGACGAAGACGTATCGCGCGGAATCGCGCGCACGACCGCAAGCGTCACTCCCTGCCTGCCGCCCGGCGGGAAGGCCTCGTCGTCGGCGATCTCCTCTAGGAGCCTGACGGGAACCTCGACCACCGCATCTTCATCATTCAGGCCGAACGGGAGCGGGATGGCAGCGTCACTGATCTTCTTGCCCTGCACGACGAACGTCCCCCGGTCGGTGGAGTACAGGGTCGGGCAGGTTCTCTTGGTCGGCGACGAATCGCGCAGGTACATGATCCGCATCGCGTCTTCCTCTCTGTAGCCGGACGACTTCTTTTAAGATTCCTTACCACATGGAATCCGTCAAGGACATCTGCCGACCCGTGCTATTCAGCTCGCGGGGCAAGGCAGGCCCGTCGCTGGCATGGATGTGCCCGATGCTGGCCGACCACGCAGCGCCATCCGCGCGCAGAAGTCCCGGCGATGTATCAGCAGCACAGGCCGCTACCGCCGCATGCAGGAACCATCCGGCGCTCCTGGTGATCATGGCCTGGCGCTCGTCGGCGAGGTGGGTATCGGCGTACCCGCGGGCGTGCAGCCGGACCAGGGGGTGGAACCGGTAGCTCCGGGTGGCGGGCTCTTCCAGGAGGCTGGCGTCCACGAGGGCATCCAGCAGTCCGGCTGCGTGGCGCGGGCCGGTGGCGGTGGCCGCTGCGGCCAGCTCCGCGCTGAACTCTGGTGCGGGCAGCAGCGAGGCCAGCCGGTACATGCGTGCCACGTCCGTGCCAAGCGCCTGATAGGACCCGTCGAAGGCGGCTGGTACGGACAGGTCGCCGTCGCCGTCCAGGCTGAGGGCGGCCAGCCGGTGTGGTTCGCTGGCCAGCTCTGCGGCCATCTCTGCGACCGTCCGCTGTGGGCTGAGCGCGTGGCGCGCCGCGATCACGCACACCGCCAGCGGCAGGCAGCCGCACAGCTGCACCACTGCGCGGGCAGCGTCCGGCTCGGCGGCGGCGCGGCCATCACCGAGGACCAGGCCGAGCTGCTCTACCGCGGCGTGCTCGTCCAGCGGGCCGAGCCGGGTGAAGTGCGCGCCGTCGAGGGCCAGCGCGTTCAGCGTGTGCCGGCTGGTGACGACGACCAGGCTCGGGCCACCGGCGGGCAGCAGGGCCCGTACCTGGGCAGCGGTGGTGGCGTTGTCGAGCATTACGATCAGCCGCCGGGCGGTGGTCGCCGACCGCCACATCCCTGTCAGCTCCTCCACGTCATCCGGGCGGGTCGGCGGCATCCCGAGGGCGCGCAGGAACTGACCGAGCACCTCGCCTGGCGGGACCGGCGCGCCGGGCAGGTGCCCGCCCAGGCGGGCGAACAGCTGGCCACCGGGGTAGTTCCCGCGGACCTGGCGTAGCCACCAGGTCGCCAGTGCTGTCTTGCCTGTTCCTGCCAGGCCCGTCAGCGCGATGACCGCCACCGGTCACGCGGGTGCCCGCAGGCGGCCGACGCCGCCGATGCCCCAGACCTCTCCCGGCGGGTAAGGCCGGGGCACCGGGCGCCAACCGGGCAGGTAGACAAGCACCGGGTCGAGCAGGTCGAAGCCGTCGAAGAAACCGGCTATCTGCTCCCTGCCACGCATCACCAGCGGAGCGTCGGCGCCCCGGTAGATGTCCACAGCCTGGCGCACGGCGTCGTCGTCACCCTGGTGATGAGCGTGCGAGATGACAAGGTGACTGCCAGGCGCCATCACGTCCCGGAACTGCGCCACGATCGCGGCCGGGTCATAGCCGTCGGTGACGAAATGCAGCACCGCGACCAGCAGCAGCGCGACCGGCTGGCCCCAGTCGATGAGCGCGGTCAGGTCAGGATGGCCGATGATGCCCACCGGGCGGCGCACGTCCGCGCGGACCGTGCCCGCGTTCGGCACGCGGGCCAGCAGGTACCGGCTCTTGCCCAGCACGATCGGGTCATTGTCTACATAGGCCACCCGCGCGTCCGGCGCGACGGCATGAGCGACCTCGTGGACGTTGCCCTTAGTGGGCAGCCCGGTGCCGATGTCGACGAACTGCCGGATCCCCGCCTCCCTGGCCAGGTAATCCACGGCGCGGCCCAGGAACGCCCTGTTCTCCCGCGCCGTCGCCCGGATCCACGGGGCCACCCGCAGGACATGCTCCGCGGCGACCTGATCGGCGGGGAAATTCTCCTCCCCGCCGAGGTAATAGTCGTACATGCGCGCCGCGTTCGGCGTCGTCGTGTTGACCGGCCGCGGCATTTCCAGGTCTTCTGTATCTATCAACGGACAGCTCCTACGTCTCGCCGGTCCGCACCGGGCGGCAATTCACGGCTTCCGGCAACTGTTGACCGCCCCCGGACGCCGGGCCACGGCAGCAGCGGCAGTATCCCCGGGCGCGAGTGTCATCGTCCCTCCCCTGCCAAGCGCGAGCGTGGTTACGGGAGGAGACGCTATGCCTGCGGACGGTTAGCCTAAAGCGACGTGACGTCCTCATACACAAGATCGATGCAGGACGGTAGGACGTGGCATCCTACACCAGCCGCGCGGCCGGCTCGCGCGTGAAGCCGTCCTTGCCCCCGAGATCCACGGAGCGGGCCAGGTCACGTATCACAGGGGACAGACGCTGCTCATGTTCGCGTATCCCCGCGACCAGCGACCGTGCGACTCCCTGGTGCCGGAACCACACAGGGGACACGGCCCTTGCCTCCAGCAGAGCTGAGACGGCGGTCTTCCGGTGGCGGGCATCAACATGTGCCTGCGCGACATCAAGCAGGTGTCGGCCCCGCGAGATGCCCTGAAGGTCATCCGGCCCGATCTTACGAGCGGCTTCCAGCGCCAGGGAGGGCTCGCGCCTGACGGCATAGGCGTGTGTGGCCTGCATCTGCACTGTCGCCGGCCCGAACGAGGTCTGGTAGATCTTTACGCGCTGACCGATACGCCCCGCCGCTGCCGACGCCAGCGAGATGTACTCGCTCACGTCCCGGCCAGCCGCCGCTGCGGGCGCAAGTGCCGTCATGAGGAGGTTGCCCCACACAGCGATGTCATGGGTCGGCCCGCTGAACGAGGGCTCGACTCCAGCTGCCACGCGGGCCGCGATGTTCTCGGCCTCCTCCAAGCGCCCCTGATGCAGCAGGGTCCACGCAAAGGTGGCGTGCAGCGTGGCGTGCAGCAGCCGGTCGTCACCCTCGGCAGCAGCGACGATGGCACGCTCGGCGCCGATCGCGGCAAGGTCCTCCTTGCCCATGTGCACCATCAAGCTCGCGGCGAGGTCGTATGCGAGCGCTAGCGGCGTGGCCGCGTCCGCGCCGGATTCCCGCCGTGTTAGGCGGGCTTCCATGATCAGTCCTGGGAGCGCGGTGGCAAGGTCGGGGAACTTCCCTGCCCAGTACATTCGGGCCGCCTCGGCCACCGCAGCGCGCAAGTCATCCGGGGGCATCGGCTCGCCGCCCTCGTACTCGTACTCGTAGGCTGCAAAACCAGGCAGATGCGACGAGGACAGCAGCACGTCGCGGATGGCGAGGACGCTCGGCCCGCCACGGCGCCCGTCGAGGCGGGGGCGCCTGCCGGTCAGCTCCGAGACGGGCACATCCAGTGCGGTCGCTAGTTTCGCGAGGCTAGTCAGGCGCGCAGACTGCCTTGATCCCTGCTCTAGCTTGGCAACCAGATCACGGCTCACTTCGGCCCGCTCGGCCAGCTCGCTTTGCGTGAGCGACCGCTCGCGCCTGATGCGGCGGAGTGCCTCGCCAATCGTGTTGTCGCCGCTCATAGGCCCCCGGCCTTTCCTGGACAGCCTCGACGCTGTCAGGATACGCATGAGGGGCCAGATCAGGGGGTTACCGCCTCCTTCGGGTGCTGGAACAGGAGGAGCGCGTTGCCGCAAGATCAGCCGGGAATCCTGTACGTCATCTCATGCGGCCGCCCTCCTGCGCAGCGTCGCTTTCCTGCGTCAGTATGGCGTCCGCGTCCTTTTCGACCCTGGCGCCTATCCGCTACCTGCCCCGAACTCGGAGAGGCGAGCCGTGACCTGTTCCGGTGGCACGCGCTTAAGGACGCGCTCACTGCGTTACAGCCGCAGTCGGCAGCGAAGCACCTCCCGGCGGCGGCGCCCGCGAGTCCGTCTGCGCCTTAGCATGGCCGCCACCCCGCTCCCGTTAGGAAAAAGATCTTTCATAGCGGAAGCTGTGCTGTTGTGGGTGCTGTGCCGCGGGTCAGGAAGCGCAGCTCGGGATGGGCTTTATCACGGAGAACGTGCCTGACACGTACTGCCCGGATAGGTCCACCGCGTACATCGCGCCCCTGTTGCCGTGGAAGGACGAGGTGTAAGGCGGGTCAGGGGTGATGAACGTGCCGGGATCCTGGCCGCCCTTGCCGAGGGTCTCGAGTTCCTTGACCATGGCGTCGGTACTGTCAGACTTGGCCTTCTCCGCGGCCCACTTGATGAGCTTGAGCGCGTCGTAGGTGTAAAGGTAAGTCGCGAGGACGGCGCTGAACTTGCCGCCGAGAGCCGGGGAGACCGCCGCTATGCCGGCCTGCTGTGCGGCGCTGAGGGTGTTGTTCACCCGCGAGTTGACCGCCCACTGCATGGCGACGAACTTCTTCGGCAGCGGGGTGCCCTTGGCGAGGAACGACGACGGCGGGGCGGCCGACACTTCCGCGTCGCCGACGACCTGGACATTGAGGTCAAGTGAGTTGATGGCGGTGATGGCGGCGCTCAGCGAGTTGAAGTAGGCGAAGAGCACAAGCAGGTCGGGGTTCGCCTGCTTGATCTTCTGCACCTGCGCTGTCACGTCGGTGGCATCGATCGGGTAGGACTCATTGGCCACGATCTGCGCGCCTTTCGCCGTCAGGATAGGCGTCATCGCGGCGATCTCCGCGGTCGGCAACGGGTCATCGATGTGCAGGAAGGCCACCCGCCTGGGGCTGTAGGACGCCGCGAGGCAGCCGACCGCCTGCCCCTGCGAGGTGGCGTCGAACTTCACGTCGAACGACGTAGGGTACTTCGCGGGGTTGTCCATGTCGAGCATTGGCCCGGTGCCGATAGTGAGGATCTTGTACCGGTTGGCGGCCTGCAGGATCGGCTGACTCATCGCCCCTGACGAGGTCGGGATCATGGCCTGGTACTTACCGGTCGAGAGCATGTCGTTGGCAACCTGGCTGGCGGTCTGCGGGTTGGACTGGGTGTCCTGGTAGTCCACCGCGACCTTGCGCCCGAGTATGCCGCCGCTGGCGTTGACCGCCTTCACCGCGGCGTTCAGGCCGGCTCCCCAGAACCCCCCGATCGCCGCGTCGGCGCCGGTGCGGTCGATGGGCGACGCGATGAGAAATTCCTTCGAGGAGGCCGAGCCTCCTGAACCACCCCCGGAGCCGCACGCCGCCGCCAGGAAAATCGCGCCGGTAACCGGCACGGCCAGCCATCGTTTCATCGTCCTACCTCTTTTCGGTTCCGGCGCCATGACCGAGCGCGCCGATGTAGACCTGCCGGACCGCTTCGTTCGCCCGCAGGCCGGCCGCGGCTCCGGCGAGAGCGACCGAGCCCGCCTCGAGCACGTAGCCGCGATCGCACAGGATGAGTGCCTGCTCGACGGTCTGCTCGGCGAGCAGCAGCGAGAGACCTCCCTCGCGGAGCCGTGCGAGCACCGCGAACACGTCGGCGACGAGCCGGGGCGCCAGCCCGGCGGAGGGCTCGTCGAGCACGAGCAGCCTGGGGTCGCTCATCAGCGCCTGCGCGATGGCGAGCATCTGGCGTTCGCCGCCGGACAGCGTGCTTGCGCCAAGGCCGGCCTTACGGCGCAAGACGGGGAACAGCTCGTATACCCGCTCGAAGAGCTCGGCGCTCCGTCGCCTGCGCTGGCTGCCGAGCGGGTAGCAGCCAAGCTCCAGGTTCGCCTCGACCGTCTGCCGCTGGAAGATCCGCTTGCCCTCCATGGCATAGCCGAGTCCCAGCCGCGCGACGCGGTATGGCGGAATGGAGGAGAGGTCGACGCCGCCGAACCGCACCGAGCCCGACCTCGGCCTGAGCTGACCCGAGCAGGCGCGCAGCAGGGTGCTCTTGCCCGCCCCGTTGGAGCCGAGCAGCGCGACGAACTCGCCGTCGCCGACGGTTATCGAGACGCCGTGAATGACTTCGAGATGGCCGTAGGCAACCCGCAGGTCCGTCACGTCAAGCATGGGCGGCCGCCCCGAGGTAGCACTCGAGTACCGCGGGATCCCGCTGCACGGTGGCCGGGTCCGCGCTCGCGATGACGCGGCCCTGGTCGAGCACCGTGACATGATCGGCGACCGACATCACCAGGTTGACGTTGTGCTCGACGAGCACGACGGCCAGGCCCTCGTCCCGCAGCCGCCGCAGCACACCGGCGAGTGCCTCGACCTCGGCCCCGACCAGCCCGGCCGCCGGCTCGTCGAGCAGCACGACGGAAGGCCGGAGCGCGAGCGCTCTGGCGATCTCGAGCAGGCGCTGCTGGCCCGCGGTCAGCGATCCGGCCTCCTCGTGCACGTGCCGTCCGAGGCCGACGAACGTGAGCAGCTCATCGGCGGTGCGCACCGCCTCGCGCCAGTCGCTGCGTGCCCGCGGCGCGCGGGTCATGACCTCGGCCAGGGTCGCGTGCCTGTGGGTGAAGGCGCCGCTCATCACGTTCTGACGGCAGCTCAGGTCCGGCAGCACCACGGGGGTCTGGAACGTGCGCGCCACGCCCGCTCGGGCCACCTGGTATGGCTTTTTCCCGGTCAGGTCCGCGGTGCCCAGGCGTACCTGGCCGCTGTCGAGCCGGTAGAACCCGAGGATGATGTTGAGCAGCGTGGTCTTTCCTGAGCCGTTCGGGCCGATGACCGCGGTGACCTGTCCGGGACGGGCGGTGAGCGACACCTCCCTGAGGGCGTGCACGCCCGCGAAGTGCTTGCTCACACCCGACACGTCGAGCGGCACGCCCGGCGCGGCGCATGCCTGGCCGGAGCTGCGCCGCGGTGGCAGCTCGGTCGCCGTCCCGACGGGGTCGTCTCCGGGCGCGGCATCGTCTCCGCCTGGCACAGCCCCTTCCGCGGCCAGCCACCGTTGCCGCCGGACGAACCACACGACGAGGCTCACCCACGCGGACCTGACCGTCGGCAGGATCCCGCGCCGCACGAAGATCATGCCCACGATGAGGATCGAGCCGTAGATGAGCAGCGAGTAATTCTGGAAGCTGGAAACCGAGTTGGGCAGGATCTGCAGCAGCGCGACGCCGACGACCGGGCCGGTGAGCGATCCCATGCCGCCGACGGTGACGCCCGCGACAAGCAGGATGGACAGCGACAACGGGAACGCGTCGGGGGCGAGGTAACCGTCGACCTGCGGCAGGATCGTGCCCGCGTAGCCGGCCAGCACCGCGGCGAGCACGTAGACGAGCAGCTTCATCCGGAACACCGCGATGCCGGAGGCCGCCGCCGCCTTGTTGCTCTGCCGCATGCTCATGAAGGCCAGGCCCCACCTGGACCTGATGAGGTTGGCGAGCAGCAGGAGGATCACGAACGTGCTGACGAGCACGAAGAGGTAGATGTCGCTTGTGGTCACCGCCCGGCCGCCGATGGTGGCGAACGGGATCCCGCCGAAGCCCTGGGTGCCGCCGGTGCCTGGCACGACGTTCGCCACATCGGGCAGCACGACCGCGATGAACAGGCTCGTGAGCGCGAAGTACCAGCCGCCGACGCGCAGCCCCGGCAGCCCGGCGGCCAGCCCGACCACGGCCGCGCCGATCACCGCGACCGGCAGCGCGGCCCAGAAGCTCCAGCCGGCCAGCGTGGTGAGCATGCCCGTGGCGTACGCGCCGACCGCGAAGATTCCGGCCTGCCCGAGCGCGAACTCCCCCGCGTACCCGAGGGTGAAGTTCAGCCCGATCGCGACGATCGAGAAGATCCCGATGGAGAGGAACTGCCTGATCAGCCCCTGGTCGCCGGTCAGCAGCGGGTAAACGGCGACGATCGCGAGCGCCGCCATGCCCGCCGCGTCGCCGGCCCGCCGCGCACGCAGGACCGTCTCTGTGAGGGTCATCCCCCGGGCCGGTACAGCCACGGCTAGACCTCCCGCTCTCGCGGGTGCCCGAAGAGCCCGGTCGGCCGAACCAGCAGCACGACGATCAGCAGCCCGAGCGAGACGATGTCGCGATAGCTCGCCTGCAGGAACACCAGCGCCTCCGCCTGCACGACCCCGAGGACGATGCCGCCGGTCAGCGCGCCGAGCTGGTTGCCGAACCCGCCGATCGCGATCGCCACGAAGCCCTGCAGGGCGAGCAGGGAACCGTTGTTGAACACCGCCGCGGTGACGGGAACGGTGACGATGCCTGCCAGGCCGGATACCAGCCCCGCGACCACGAACGAGAAGGCGCCCACCCTGCGGACGCTGATGCCGCGAGCGAGCGCGGCGTCGGGATCCTCCGCGGTGGCCTTCCACACCTTGCCGGCCAGCGTCCGGCGGCTCCACACCTCCAGGCCCGCGGCGCATGCCGCCGCGACCACGACGATGACGATGTCGCTGTAGCTCACCGGTACGCTGCCGAGCCGCAGCGGGCCGCCGCTGATGAGAGCGGGTACCGGCTTGCTTTCCGAGCCCCAGATGAGCTGGAAGACGTTCTCGAGCACGACGGAGGCGCCCAGGGTCGTGATCACCCACGCCAGCGACGCCTCGCCCCGCCGCACCAGCGGTGCGACGGCGACCCGCTCCTGCAGCAGCGCGGCGATGGCCACCGCGATGACGACGGGCAGCACCACGAGCAGGACATTCCACCGCCTGGTGACGAGCAGCGTGTACGTGAGCAGCCCGCCGAGCGCGACCAGGTCACCCTGGGCGAAGTTGAACACGCTGGTCGCGTTGTACACCAGGTTGTAGCCGAGAGCGACCAGGGCGTACATGCAGCCGACCGAGACGCCAACCACGAGCGCGGTCAGGTACGGGTCCAGCGTGCTCACCACCCGCTCCTTCGCGCGTCGTGGAATCTCTCGTGGATAGGCCAGCCCGCGGCGCCGGCCAGCAGTCACCGCTCCCCGGACGCGGTAAAGTGCGTGTATCGGTTTGTACCGCGGGTGAATTACCGCTCCAAGACGAATCTCTGCGCCATTGATCGGCCCTGCCGATCAAGGCCAGGCACGGCGCCGTTCATCCCCCCCTGAGATCACGGTCCCCATCGGATCTCGATCAATCCGGCACGACACCGATCACGGCCGGCCACGCCAATGCGCCCCGCCGCCGCGATGATCTTCATGAAGGTCACGGCGAGAGATCGCGGACCTGGATGGACGCGGGCACGAGGCGGGCGCATCCGGACGCGAACCGGAGCCGGGTCCGACCACTTGAGACCGAGGACACGCCCGGGCCTCGAGAAACTGGGCGTTCCTGCGCAGATAGACGACAATGAGGAACCGTGGTCGTTCGAGTTGAAGTGCCAGCCGCCTTGCTCGCCTGGGCGCGTGAGCGGTCTGGCGTCTCCTACGATGAACTGTCCCGCCGGTTCCCGAAGCTTGCAGACTGGGAGAGCGGCGAGGCTTCGCCGACCCTCAAGCAGTTGGAGAACTTCGCCAGTTCCACTCACACACCGGTCGGATACTTCTTTCTCCCTGAACCCCCCGAGGTCCACCTGCCTCTTCCGGACTTTCGGACTAGGCGCGACGAGGCCGTTCGTCAGGCGAGCCCCGACCTTCTCGACACGATTTTTCAGAGTGAGCAGCGACAGGAATGGTACCGGGACTACGCGCGGATCAATAACGACGGCCCGCTAGAGTTCGTCGGATCCCTCACGACTGCAAGCGGCATCACCATCGCTGCCGCAGCGATACGTGAAACGCTGGGCTTCGAGGTGGGAGAGCGCGGCGCGACGTGGAGCGAATCGTTCCGTCGGCTCGCTGATCAGGCCGAAGCCCTCGGCATCCTAGTTATGGTTAACGGCGTCGTCGGTAGCAATACGCACCGCCAACTCGATCCAAACGAATTCCTAGGCTTCGTGCTTGTTGACGAGTACGCGCCTGCGGTCTTCATCAACGGTGCCAGTACCAAGGCCGCACAGATCTTTACTCTGACCCACGAGCTGGTCCACATCTGGCTTGGCCAGTCAGCTTTGGATGATCCCGACCTAGGCGACCTTGGCTCGGCGCGCGACAATGAGATCGAACGCTGGTGCAATCAAGTTGCGGCAGAGATTCTTGTACCACTCGATGCGTTGACAGCACAATACCGTCAGGTCGCGGATCTGACCGGACAGCTCGACCGGTTGGCGCGAGACTTCAAGGTCAGCACACTCGTAATGCTCCGGCGGATCCGCGATGCCGGGCATCTCGGCTCCGAGCAGTACTGGGCAGCCTACCAGGCTGAGCTCGCCAGAGTGCGCGCGCTCACGAATGAGGCGGGCGGTGGCGGTAACTTCTACAACACCCAGCCGGTCCGAACGAGCAAGCGGTTCGCCCGAGCCATTATCGCCAGCACGCTTGAAGGCCAGACACTGTATGGGGACGCTCTTCAGCTACTCGGCTTCAAGAAGGTCTCCACTTTCAACGAGCTGGCCCAGCGACTCGGGGTCATCTAGTGGCACGAAGAAGATCAAGATCCCAAACGCCTGCATCGACCTTGGAGTGAAGTGCATGACACCCTTCGAGATGCTGCGCCTCGAGAGAGCCCGATTCGTGCTCGGACCCTCGACCTAGACCCCGCCGGTCTCGTTAACACTGCGCTGACCGTCACAGCCACCACCCCGGACGCGACGACGAGGTCGGTCGCGCCACCGTGCTCCCGTTCGGCATAATCTCTGCGGCGCCGCCTCGTCAGGGCATGAGGGCGGTGGTGCCCGCGCCCACGTCGAGGGTTGATCCGGTGATGTACCGCGAGTCGTCGGTCAGCAGGAACAGGATCGCGCGGGAGATGTCGGCCGGCTCGACCCACGGGACCGGGATCCTGTTGAGCGCGACATAGCGCGGCGCCACCTCGGCCTTGGTCGGATTCTCCAGGTCCGGCGCGAACAGCCCGTAGAACGCGGGGTTGTGGACCATCTGGGTGTCCACGGTGGCCGGGCACACCGCGTTGACCGTGATGCCCTTGTCAGCGACCTCGAGCGCGAGGGTCTTGACCAGGCCGATGACGCCCCACTTCGCCGCGACGTAGTGCGCCAGGTTGGGGTTGCCCATCCGGCCGCCCATCGACGACGTCGCGACGATCCGGCCGTATCCGCGCTCGATCATGTGCGGGACCACCGCGCGCATGGTCTTGAAGACACCGGTCAGGTCGGTGGCGATCATGTCATCCCACATCGCGTCGGTGATCTCCCAGAACCTGCCGAAGCCGCACACGCCCGCGTTCGCCAGCAGGATGTCGATCCTCCCGAACTCCGCGATCGCCCGGTCCGCCACCGCGGCGAGCTGCGCCGTGTCACGCACGTCCGCCGTCAGCCCCAGGCACCTGCGGCCGAGCCCGGTGACCAGCTTTGCCGTCTCGTCGAGATCAGCCTGGGTCGCGAGGGGATACGGCACCGTCGGGATGTCCGCGGCGATGTCGCAGACGACGATGTCGGCGCCCTCTCCGGCGAGCAGCAGCGCATGGGACCGGCCCTGGCCCCTTCCGCCGCCGGTGATGAACGCGACCTGACCATCCAGCTTGCCCATGGATTCATGTAATGGCACCAGGAGGGCCCGACCAAGGCGAATGTTGGCTGGATTGATCGCGTCCGGCGATCACTGCGTTCCCGGTCCTGTGCCACTGGCCGGCCTGCGCGGCCTGCAGCCTGGCGGCGTGCGCCACGCCCTGCTCGTCCCAGAAGGCCCGGTCGACCTGGTAACTGTCCACCGCGTTGAGCTTGGCCTTCGTGGCGACCAGCGCGCCTGGCCGCTGGCCGCGAAGCGCGGCGGCCACCGTGCGGGCCTCCTGGACCAGGGCGCCGCGTTCCACCACCCGGTACACCGAGCCGAACCGCCGCAGTTCCTCGGCGTCGAGCTGCTCGCAGGTGAGCGCCATCTGGCGCAGCTTCATCGGCGGCACCAGCCTGGCGAGGTAGGCGATCGACCACGCCTCCTCCGGCAGCGCGAAGTGGGCGTCGTCAGCCGCCACCACCAGGTCGCAGCTCGCCACGAGCGCGATGCCCGCGCCCATGCAGTAGCCGTGCACGGCCGCGACCACGGGCAGCGGGCAGGAGGTGATCGCCGCGAACGCCTCACGGCAGGCTACGCCGGAGCCGAGAAGCATCTCCTGGAAACGCGGCGTCTGGATCTCCTTGTAGTCGATGCCCGCGCTGAAGCCCCTGCCCTCGGCACGCAGGATGACGACGCCCGCCTCGGAGCCCGCGGTGATCGTCCGGAAGAGGTCCCGCAGCGCCTGGGCGTCGGCGATCGTCAGGGCGTTCACCGGCGGGGTGTGTATGACGACCTCCGCCAGGCCATCGACGAACTCGCAGCTGATCACGGCAATTCAGCTCCCGGGATGATGGCGATGGCCTCTATCTCCATCAGCAGGCGCGGATCGAGCAGGGCGGAGACGATGACCACCGTGCTCGCGGGGCTGATGTCGGCGAACAGCCGGTTCTTCACGGCCGCGTACCCCCGGTAGTGGTCCGCGCTTGTGAGGTATCCGTTCAGCCGCACCACGTCGCCGAGCCGCGCGCCGCCGTCGCGCAGCACCCTTTCCAGGTTGGCGAAGCACTGGCGCGCCTGGGCCTCGCTGTCTCCCTCGCCCACCACGGTCGTGAGGTCCTCGAGGAAAGCCACCTGGCCGGACACGGTGACGATGCTGCCCACCCGGACGGCCTGCGACAGGCCCGGCTGAACCACGCCGATCAGTTCTCTGTCCATCGGTACTCCCCGCTCCCAGCACATTCGCCTGTTCCGAGATACAAGCCGCTGCCGGCCGGAAAGTCGATCCGGGACTGATCGCGGTTCGTCGGAATTCATCGGCATTCGCCGCTGGCGGCCTGTGACAGCCCGGCCAGAGCACCGCGGAAACGTACATTGAACGGCGTGCGCACGCGCGAACAGACGCCGACGCGAGGAGACGCCGAAAGGTAGGGGCACGTCATGACCGCCAGCAGCGCGAAGCTGTTCTCCGACATCGCCCAGTCCGGGCCGCCGCTGTTCTTTCCCGATCCGCCGGTACCGGTCACCTTCAACTTCGACCAGGGCGTCCCCGCCGAGGAGACGTTCCCGCTCGATGATCTGGAAGCGCTGCACAAGGAGATACTCGATCGCGACGAGGGCCGCGCCATGGAGTACATCTCCATGGGCTATGACCGTGAGCGCGGCCAGATCCTGTACCTGCCTACGTACATCGAGCTCGTCCTCGGTAACACCGGCCTGCGCGAAGAGCTGGCCAGCTGGCTGAACCGCAAGAACGACCGGACCGACCTCACCGCCGACGGCATCATCCTCACCACGGGCTCGGTGCACGCGATCGCGCTGGCGATCAACGCGTTCGTCAACGCCGGCGACGGGGTGCTCGTCGAGGCGACCACGTTCCCCTATGCGCTGCGGTATTTCGAGATGCGCGGCGCCGAGATCCAGCCGGTCGCGATCGACGGCGACGGGATGCGGATGGACGATCTCGAGGACCAGCTCAGGGCGCTGCGGAACCGGGGCGCCCGGCCCAAGATGGTCTACATCGTCGCCACGTTCCAGCTGCCGACCGGCGTCTGCACGTCACTGGCCAGGCGCCGCCGCCTGCTGGAACTGGCCGACGAGTACGACCTGGTCATCCTCGAGGACAACATCTACGGCGACCTGCGCTACAGCGGCGAGCCCATCCCCACGCTGCTCGCGCTCGACACCTCGGGCCGCGTCCTTCAGTCGCACGGGTTCAGCAAGATCGTCGCGCCCGCGCTGCGGCTGGGCTGGATCGCGGGGCCCGCGGATGCCGTCGCCGGGCTGGCCGCGGTCCGCCAGGATCTCGGTGTCAGCCAGTGGACGGCGCGGGCGATGGCCGAGTACATGGCGCGCGGCCGCCTCGACCCGCACATCGAGCAGGTCAACGGCGTATACAGGCAGAAGCGGGACGTGGCCGCGGCGGCCGTGCGGAAATACTGCCTGCCGCAGGTGTCATTCGAGGTGCCGGACGGCGGCTTCTATCTCTGGCTCGAGCTCGCGGACGGCGTGAACTGGGAGCGGGCGCGCGCCGAAGCGGAACTCAGCGGGGTGTCCTTCCGCCCCGGCGAGCGCTTCATGAGCTCCGGCCGCCAGGAGGAGGGCGGCCGTTATCTGCGGCTGGCCTTCAGCCACGTGAGCAATGCCGAGCTCGAGCGCGGAATCAGGATCCTCGGCGCTGCCATACACAATGCCGCGACGTGAACCGGCGTGCATGACAGGGCATTTTTTACCTAACGGGAGCGTGGTGGCTGTGCTTGCGACAGCTGAAGGGAAACAGGAATGGATGTCGGGCAACCCGCCGCGCGGCCGGTGTCACTGGGCTTCACCCCGGGCGACGTCGTGATCGTCACAGGCGCCGGCAGCGGTATAGGCCGTGCGACCGCATACAACGCGGCGGCCATCGGACTTGCCGTGGCCGCCTGGGACCTGAACCCGGTGAGCGTGGCCGACACGGTCGCGACGATCCGCGACGCCGACGGGGCGGCGCTCGCCATAACGGCCGACGTCACGGACGACGACCAGATCGGCCAGGCGTTCGCCTCGTCCGCCGCGCTTGGCGAGGCCCGGTTCCTTGTGAACAACGCCGGGCCGGCCAGCTCGTCGGACCTCGAATTCGATCGCGCACTCGCCGTCTGCGCGGGCAGCATGCGCCGGGTGGCCACGGCCTGGCTCGCCCGCGGCAAGCGCGACGGCGCCGCCCTTGTCAACGTCGCCTCGGTCGCCGGCAATATCATCGGGACGGCACCGGACTGGTATCCGGCGGCCAAGGCCGCGATCATGGGCTACACCCGCCACCTGGCCGCGTACCGCAGCGACGACGTGCGGGCCAATGCCGTCGCCCCGGGCATGACCGATACGCCAAGGCTGGCGGGCTTCACGGCGAGCGAGATCGGGCAGCGCGCTCTCGGCCGGATTCCGCTGCACCGCCTGGCCACCCCGGACGAGATCGCGTGGGCCATCCTGTTCCTGCTGTCGCCGCTCGCCTCGTACATAAACGGCATCCTGCTCACCGTCGACGGAGGCTGGACCGTGACGCAGTGACTGTCACGCGGTGACCGACTCCGCCGACCGGCTCGCGCTGGCCGATCTCGCCGCGAGGTACGCGCTCGCCGCCGACCGGCGCGACAGCGCCCTGCTCGTCAGCCTGTTCGCCCCGGACGCTGTGGTCGTGCTGCCGACGGCGCTGGCCGGCCCGGGCGGCGACACGCGGATAGCCGGCCACCAGGCGATAGGGCGCCTGCTCGAACCGCTCGCGCGGTTCGTCCGTACCCGGCACACGGTAAGCCAGCAGGTGCCCGAATTCGATGGCGGCACGGCGACCGCGCAGACATACGGCGAGGCGCATCACATCTACCAGCGCGGCGATGCCCTGCACGATCGTGCCCTGACAATCCGGTACCTCGACGCCTTCGCCCGCACCGAGCAAGGCTGGCGCTTCACCCGCCGCGAACTAGTCGTCGACTGGCTAACCGACCACCCAATCTCAACCCTCGACTGAGCCTGGAAGCAACGTCGGCAATGCGTACTTACGCTCTGCTAAGCAGTCTTCCCGATGCTGATTGCGAGTACGTGCGCGCCTGGCACCTCTGGCATGGCAAAGGCCGGAAGTTCCCATGCGCCCGCTCTCCAGCTTTCGAGGTAGGGGCGGTAGACCTCCGGGAACAATTCCGCCATAGTGCACGGTATCGCGTCAAGCACATCATCGCCAAAAGGCCGCGCCCGGGGCTCCGTAGTCGCTGGGTACAGGCGGCTCGACTCCACGCCGACGGTGGGCCACCCTTCCAAAGATAGCGACAGATTCTGAGTGTCAACGACAAATTCTGTCGCCCCGCCTCTATCCTGAACACGTGAAGAGTGGGATGCTTCAGGCTTCGCACCCGATCCCTAGGGACGGTGGGGCAAGTGGTGACTTTGGAGCAGGACCTGGTTCGCTCAGCTGCGATGGCGCGGGATGTGATCGAGTCGTACCGGCAGTCTCATATCACAGTTTCTGGATGGATTTTACTGCTCGAGGAAGCCGCCCAGTCCTTCACGCGCATCTCAGCGCAGCGCCCTGTCGTCGGCGGAGCGGTGCCCCTAGCCCAGCTTGCGCAGGCGCTCAGCGTCACGGCTGAGGAAGGGCTTCTAGCTGATCATGAAATGCTCGATCGCTTGAGCAGAGACCTTAGATCGATTGTGACCAACACCAGGATTCCGGGCATCCCTCGTCCGGAGGACGAGGATTGGTCCTTCTAGCTGGCAGGGGACCCTAGCTTCTCATAGTGCGCACGGCAACGAGCCCGCAAGCCTGTGCGGCACCTGCCCTTATAGCGGCGGAGCCGACGGCGGACATAGTTCTGCCAGACCGGAAGACATCGTCCACGATCAGCGCAGTCGCCCCGGTTAAGTCCTCGGCTACGGAGAAGTCATCCCACATGGCGTCGTTTCTAGTTCCCTGGAGATCTTTCGCGGGTGGCCGGAACTCGCGCTGAGTCCTCACCTTGATGAGGGGCAGCCCAAGGGCGCTGGCGACACTGGCTCCCAGCCGCTCCCCGAAACTGACGTAGGTGCCGTCATGACCAGGCACAGCTACGGCCACATCGGCCGAGGCCAGGGCTGGGTGCCTCCGGATGACGGCGAGCAGCCGAAGGACGAGGGCGCGACCAGCTTCCGCCATGGCCTTCGGGCTGCTGGTCCAGTATTTCCCCACGTAGACACGCTGTCCGTCGGATGTGTTGAGCCAGTCGTGCGGGTCGACGCCATCAACAGGAACCTTGTACCAGTCCATGGCAATGGCGAACTTGACGGACAGCAGGCTGGGCAGCGTCAGGACCTCGCAGAGGACGCCTGCAAGGTCGCGGGCCCTGATATCGGGGAGGCCTGGTGCCTCCAGGCAATGAGTCCATCCCCGTGTGACGCGAAGGTCGCCACCGGCCAGCCGGTAACTCGGCCCCGAGCGGGCTATGTTCTGGAACTGCCCGGCAATCTCGGGTGAGGCACGAAGAAGTAACCGGTGGCTCCGCCTGTCAGCAGCCATCTCGAACGAGTAGCGCTCCAAACGGCTGCCGCGCCGGTCTGGGATGAATACCTGCTCGTCGCCTGCAGGCATGCCCTTCCTCGGGACGAAACCGGGGGTATCGACGTCATGGTGCCACACCTGCGCGACACTGTGGGCAAGGCGCGCCGAAAATGCCCGGATCTCCCTTCCCCCATGGGCCGTCTCCGCCCAGGCGCCAATTATGTCAGAGGCGAGTGGCATAGTCGAATAAAGGTTCGGGTAAGTGGCCAGTACTGGCCAGGGAGGGAGAAAGTGTGTGCACTGAGTTGGACGTGGACGCGCTGCGGCTCGCCGTAGCTGTCGTGCGTTACGGACATGGCCCTCGCCGACTTGCCAAGCAGCTCCGTCAACGAGGACCGCAAGCAGCCCATAGTCTCTACGAGCAGCTCACGGCCGAACAGCGGGATGACATCGACAGCGAGGCCCAAACGCTAGAGGCAGACGGCGTTGACGCAGTGCTTCTGGGCCTGGGCAGTTACCCCGCCGTCCTCACTACTCTGCGGCAGGCCCCTCCGGTCCTCTTCTACCAGGGCAACGACCGCTTGCTCAGGATGGGCTCTGTCGGGATCTGCGGCTCGCGTAACGCGTCCAGCCAGGGCTTGAGGGCGGCACGGGCATGCGGCGAGGAGATAGCCAGATGTGGGCTCATTGTCGTCTCCGGGTATGCGCGCGGCGTGGACACAGAAGCTCACGCTGCGGCGCTGGACGCAGGCGGCCAGACTGTCATGGTCCTCGCTGAGGGCATCGCCCGTTTCAGGGTCAAGCGCTGGCTGGCCTCCAGATCACATGATCAACGGCAAGTCGCCGTGGTCTCCCAGTTTTCTCCGGGCCAGACATGGTCGGCTGGCGGTGCGATGAGCCGGAACGACGTGATCATCGGGCTCAGCCTCGGTCTCGTCGCCATCGAGGCGGGAGAAACCGGCGGCACATTGGCCGCAGGCTTGCAGGCGCTCGATGAGCAGCGTCCCGTTCTGGCGCTGGAGTTCCGAGAAGACATGCCGCAGGGGAACAAGATCCTTCTTGATGGTGGCGCGATTCCAGTACGTAACCGCAGGGAACTGCGGGAACGTCTCCGGCAACTCCTAGCCGGGGATCTACCCGGCCAGCCAACACTCGGGCAGTGATCTGAACAAACTCAGAGGCCCGCTTCGCCCTGCCAGCAGCTACCGGGAGAACCCGGGGCCATCCTCCCGAGAACCTGGCACCCGGCACGCTCGCGGTGACGACCTCGCGGTGACGACACAGCGCCACACCGCTCCCGTTCGGAAAATGATTGATGCGTCTCCGGCGGGCTGAGTGCTGTCTGGCCGCTGGATCATGGCCGGGGGCTGCGGCGGGCCGACTGTGGGACGAGGTCGTCGATGCGGGCTCTCAGGGCGGTCTTGGCGATCTTGCCTCCTATCGACTGGGGCATCTCGTCGATGATGGCGAGGTACTCGGGGTAGTACTCCTTGCCCACGCCGCGGCCGGCGAGAAACGTGACGATCTCGGCGAGGCCTGGCCGCGTGGCCGGATCGCGCAGTGTCACGACCGCGCAGACTCGCTCGCCGAAGACTGGGTCGGGGACGGCGATCGCGGCGACCATGGCGACGTCGGGATGCGCTCCCACCTCGCTCTCGACGCTCGCCGCGCTGATGTTCTTCCCGCCGCGGATGATCAGGTCAGACGTGCGGCCCACGATGCGCACGTAGCCAAGCTCGTCGATAGTGACGAGGTCGGGCATGAGGAGGTAGCCGTCGGCACGCCGCAGCTCGGCGTTCGCCGCCGGGTCATCCCAGTACCCCCCGCTCACCCCCGGCCCCCGCGCGGCTGGCTGTCCCGGCCCGCCGCTGGCGGTGATGTCGCCCCCGCCGGAGTCGTAGACACGGTACTCGAGCCCGGGGATGACCCGGCCCACCGTCGTCAGCCGCTGCTCGTCGGTGTCGGTCAGGGACGTGCACGAGAACGGGCCGATCTCGTTCGACCCGTAGAACTGCAGGACCGTCGAGCCGGTCCGGCGCTCCCACTCGCGCGCCTTGTCCGGCGGGACCCGTTCGCCGCCGGTGTAGAGCACCCGCAGCGACGACAGGTCCGTCTCCTCGATCGCGGGGCTGCCGAGCATCATCACGAACTGGGTGGTGACACACGCGAGCACGCTGACCTGGTGCCGCTCGACCGCCCGCAGCGCTTCGGCGGCGTCGAACCGCTCTTGCAGGATGCAGGGGGCACCGAGCACCGGCGGCGCGAAGTGCGCGGTCCAGAGGCCGAAGCCGAGCGGCCCGGGAACCAGGCTCATGATCACGTCGGCGGCGGAGAGGCCGGCCGCGTCGGCCGCCAGCCGGACAAAGTAAAGCCAGCGTGCCTGGTTCTGGATGACACACTTCGGCAGGCCGGTAGTGCCGGACGTGGAGTTGAGCAGCCACAAGTCTCCCGGGCTACGGTGGCGGGCCACGGTCACGGCGGATGGCGGCGGAGGCGGCAGGAGGTCGCCGCCGGGCCAGCCGAACGCCGCGAACGATCCGTCCGGGCCGATCTCGGCGTGCCGGTCGATCCGGACTCCGGCCGCGCGCAGCGCCAGGACGAGGTCGGCGGCCGTCCGGCCGCGGTGCGACGGCGGACAGGCCAGCGCCGTGGTGCCGGTGCGGGAGAGCAGGTGAGCGAACTCGCGGTCCCCCGCGCGTTCGGGGATGCCGACGATGACCAGGCCGGCGCGCTCACACGCGGTGTAGGCCACGTGCAGCATCGGGCTGTCGGGAAGGCAGACCGCGAGCCGGTCGCCCCATCCGGGCGCGAGCCCGGCGAGCTGCGCCGCGAGGGCGTCGACGGCCCCGTCATACGCCGCCCAGGTCAGCGCGCCGCCGTCACCCGCGTACGCGATGCCGTCAGGCTGCGTGGCCGCGCGGTCGCGCACGATCGCGCCGACCGTACGGTCCGTCATGACGCCGCGGGGCCCGGCACGTCGACCGGCATCGCCAGGATCTGGCCGGCCCGGCTGGCCCGTGCCTCGTCCGGCTGCCAGCTGCCGGACACGCAGATGAACAGCGTGCGCCCGTCGTGACCGCCGAGCATGCACGCGTACGGCGACCGCGGCATGCTCACCCGCGCCGCGATCTTCCCGCCCGGCGTGACCCGGATGACCTCACCGGTGAACGGCGACGCGAACCAGATGTGGTCCTCGGCATCGGCGCAGATGCCGTCGGGCATCTCGTTGTCCAGCTCGATGAGCACGCGGCGACCGCCGAGCGTGCCGTCGGCGGCGACTGCGGCCCCCCTGGATGAGGGCCATGCCGTTGGCCAGCAGCATGTCCGCAGCGGCGATACTGACCTCACCAGACGGACGGACCAGGGCGAGGCTGGCCGGGGTGACGGGAACGCCGGGTCCCGACGCGTCACCGAAGTTGCCGACGTAGGCGCGGCCCGCGGGATCGACCAGCATGTCGTTGGCGTGCCAGCTCGCCACCTCGCTCAGGTCGGCGTGCTCACGCAGACCGTCGTCGTCGAGCCGGAGCACCCGCCGGTCGTGCATCGACACGACAAGCAGCCGCCCGTCGGGCAGGAACCCCAGCCCAGACGGGCTCCCGGGCACATCCGCCACGGCCCGCGGCAGCGCGCCGGGGACCAGCCTCAGCACGGTGCCCGCGTACATGTCGGAGAACCACAGGGCGCCATCGTGCCAGCGCGGGCCTTCGGGAAAGGCGAGGCCGGTGGCGAGTACCTCGAAGGCTTGCGACATGCGCGTCACTCCCAACTAGGCGGCACGGCGTCAGGCAGGCCGGGCAGCCTGACGGCGGCGGCGGCGCTGCGGCACGGTCAGCCCGACGGCTACGACAAGCACGACGCCCTGGAACACCTGCGGAGCCCACTGCGGCGAGCCGGCCAGCAGCAGCCCGATGCTGCCGGTGCCGAGCATCAGGACCGCCACCACGGTCCCCCACGGATTGAACCGGCCGCGGCGGAACTGGGTCGCCCCGAGGAACGCCGCCGAGAACGCGGGGATCAGGTAGCTCGGCCCGTTACTCGGGTCGGCCGACTCGATGCGCGCGGTAAGGGCGACCCCGGCCAGTGCGGCGGCGAGCCCCGAGCTGAGCAGCGTGATCGTCCTGATCCGCCCGACGCTGACTCCGACAAGCGTGGTGACGTCGGGGTTGTACCCCGACGCGTAGGTGAGCCGGCCGAAGACGGTCTGCTCGAGCACGAATCCGATCACGAGCATGAGCACCAGAAGATAGGCCACCGGGAGCTGGATCCCGTTCCAGTTCCGGATGGCGAACGAGGCGAACGAGCCGCTGGTGCGCTGGGTCAGGATCTGGTCACCGGACACGCCGAGGGTGACGGCGGCGATGATCGATCCGGTGGCCAGCGTGCCGATGAATGAGTCGATCCGCATCCACACGACGACGATGCTGTTGACGACGCCGACAAGCAGGCCCGAGCCGAGTGCCGCCACGATGACCACCGCCGGCGCGAGGCCGGTGTGGCCGAGCAGCCACCCCGCCATGACGCCGGACAGGCCGATCGTCGAGCCGATCGAGAGGTCGAAGACGCCGGCCGACAGGGGCAGCACGATGCTCAGCGCGGCGATTCCGGTGATCGCGTACTCGTTGAGTATGCGCTTGGCCGTCACGGCGGTCAGGAACAAGCTGGGCTTCCACGCGGCGAAGACGATGATCAGCGCGAGCCATACGTACATCGCCGCGATGTTGCGCACGGACAGCCTCGACGCGGCCGTCCGCCACCGGGGCCGCGAGGGCGGCGGCGCGATCGCGTCATCCACCGTAGGCCCGCGATGACGAGATGGCGGCGAGCATGGCGCTCTCGGTGATCTCGTCGCCGCGCAGCTCGGCGACAAGCCGGCCGCCGACGAGGCACAGCGCCCGGCCGCAGACCGCCATGAGATCCTCCAGGTCAGACGAGCACAGGACGATGCCCACGCCCTCGGCCGCCTGCGCGCGCAGCAGCCCGTAGATCTGGCGCCGCGCGCCGACGTCCACGCCACTCGTCGGATCGTCGAGCACCAGCACCGCAGGTCTCGTGGCGAGCCAGCGGGCGACGATGACCTTCTGCTGGTTGCCGCCGCTGAGCAGCTGGTACCGCTTGGCGGGATCTCGCGGCCGTACGTCGACCTTCGACAGCCAGTCAAGGACTTCCTGCCGCTCGCTGCCGCGGCGCACGATTCCGCGCGCCGAGAACCTGCGCAGGCTGGCAAGCGACACGTTCTCGCGTACGTCGAACTCCCTGATCGCGCTGGCCGGGTGCCAGTTCGCGAGCACGAGGGCGATGCCGTGGGCCCTGGCGTGCCGCGGGGTCAGCCTGGCCAGGGGGCGTCCGTCCGCGTCTATCACCGTGCCGTGCGCCGGGACCGCGCCGCCGAGCGTGCCCGCGAGCTCGTCGCGTCCCGAGCCTTCGAGTCCGGCCACGCCGAGGATCTCGCCGCGCCCGACGTCAAAGTCCAGCCCGTCGAGATAGCTCGCGGACAGGCCCCGCACCCGCAGCGCGGGCTGGCCGCCGCGTCCTGACGCTCGCGCTCGGCCTGCTGTCGCGCCCGCGGGACGCGGGGCCGCGGCCTTGGCCGGCGCCGCGCCGGCGGCCGGCGCCTCGGCGTGGCCCAGGATGTGCTCGACGATCCGCTCGCGGCTCAGGCCGCTGACCGGGAAGGTGCCGCGCAGGCGCCCGTCGCGCAGCACCGACACCTGGTCAGAGAGCGCCCGGATCTCGTCAAGCCGGTGCGAGACGTACAGGACGCTCACCCCGTCCGCGGCGACGTCGCGCAGGACACGGAACAGGGCCGCCACCTCGGTCGGCGGCAGCGCCGCCGTCGGCTCATCGAGCACGAGCAGCCGGATCTGCCCGAGCCTGCCGTCCAGGGCGCGGGCGATCGCGACCGCACTTCGCTCGACCGGGCGCAGCCGCCCGACCGGCACATCCACATCGATGCCGACCCCGATCCTGGCGAGCAGCGCGGACGCGCGCGACCGCTGCTGGCGCACGCGCACCCGGCCTGCCCGGCTGGTCGCGTAGCCGGCCACAAGCCCGATGTTGTCCGCGGCGTTCAGCTCGTCAACAAGGCCGAGGTTCTGATGGACGAAGCGCAGCCCGAGGCGCCGCGACTCCGGCGGTGAGCCGGTGGTGAGATCGTGGCCGTCCACCGTGATCGCGCAGCCCGGGTCGGGCGAGTAGTAGCCCGCCAGGATCTTGATCAGGGTCGACTTGCCCGACCCGTTCTCGCCGACGAGAGCGTGGACCTCACTGCGCCGGATGCGCAGCGACACCGAATCGAGGGCGCGCTGCTCACCGAAGGTCTTGGAGACCTCCCGCGCATCGAGCAGCACGTCCGGGCGCGGCTGATCCGTCACGTCGCGACGCCGGGCTCAGCCCACGCCCCAGAGCTTCTTGTACTGCCCTGGATAGTCGGCGACGTACGGGAAGTAGGACGTGGTCGATGGGAGATTGTCCTTGGTGATCACCCACAGCGGCAGGCCGTTCACGTCGGTGTTCTGCGTGGTGGATTTCCCGGTCCAGAGCCGGATCAGGTAGTCGACGGAACGCCACATCATCTCCCGGACGTCGAAGCCTGCCGACATTTCGAGCGACTGGCCGTTCTTCATGTACGTCTCGCTCGCCGGAGTGTCGTCGATGGTGACGAGCTTGACATTTCCCAGGCCCGCCGATTGCAGCGCGGCAGGCAGCCCGGCCATCATGTCGGCGAAGCCGACGTAGACCCAGTTCACGTCGGGGTGCGCGCTGAGGTAGCTGGTAATGCGGGTCGGCAGGTCGGAGCCGATGCTCGAGACCGGCACGGCGAGGACCGAGCTTGAGCACCCGGCGCACTGGGCCTTGAGCTCGCTGTCCAGGCCGTCGGCGATCATGGTGAGGTTCTGGTAGGCCGACACGGTCACGGAGAGCGCCTTCACCGTCGCGGTACCGGAGTTCACCAGCATGTAGTCGGCGATGATCTTGCCCTGCGTCGTCCACTGCGGGCCGTAGCCGTAGACCGCGGTGAGCCCGTTGCCTGGGTTGTCCGCGGTCGTCAGGTCGATCACCGGGATCTTCTTCGCCGCGAGCTGGGCCAGCTCGGGGTTGAAGAGCGCGCGGGAGAAGCCGCTGGTGATGACCGCGTCCGGATGCTGCGAGACGGCCTGGTCCCAGGCCGACTTGATGCTCTCCGCGGTCAGTCCGGCGTCGATGCGGCTGACGTTCCACCCGGCCGTCTTGACCGCCTGTTCCAGGACATCGCCGTTCGCGACACAGGCCGGGGATCCGCACTGGATGTAGGCAATCGTCTTGCCCTTGGGAATCGCGACACCTATGGGCTCCGTGATGTTGATGCTGGTCGGGCGCTGCTGGAGCTTGCTGATGTAGCTGGCGAGCGCACTGTACTTGGAGCTGGCCGTCGCGCTCTGCGTAGCGGATGCACCAGAGCCGCCGCCGGTACCGCTGGAACCGCATGCGGCCGCCAAGAGGGCGGTCGCGCCCAGGACCGCGGCAATCGGCAGCATCTTTGTCGCCGACATCGGCGTTTCTCCGTTCGTGGGGTTTGGGCTGACCGGGTCCGAGGCACGTCGCCAGAGCGACAGATAAAGCTCTGAGCTGGTCAACCAAGCGCTTGCTACAACGTAGGGCGCAACACAGGGGCCGTCAAGCGCCGTTACCAGGCCGTAGTACTCAACGCGGCGCTCCCGAATGGCAGGGCCTTTACCTAACCCGAGCGGCCAGGCGTGAGCGCAGGGGGTGTCGACCTAACCAGGAGCCGCACCGACCAGGACACCACTCGCACGGCGCCGACGCGCTCCCCGCACCAGGTGCGGGCGGGCCAGGGAAACGAGGCGGTCCTGGGCGCGGCTCCGGCTCCGGCGCCGCGCCCAAGACGCATCGGGCTCAGCCGCCGGAATCCTCGGCGTGGCCTGGGGTCTCGCCGGTGAGCAGGCTTACGAGCCTGCCGGCGATCTCCCCGGGATCGGTGCCCTCGTCGACGCCGCCCCGTACCTGCCACACGGTTGGGCCGTCATCCTCGAAGACGACCTCGGCGTCGTCAGCCATGGACTGGATGTGTGCGCAGGCCGCGTCGCCGGAGCAGACTATAGGCATCCTCCGCGATGCTCTGAAGGAGATCTGATCATGGAGCACATCCGCAACGGCATGCCCGCCGCCGCACTCGGCCCTGACGGCTGGCACAAGCCGTGGAGCGGCAGCAACGGCGGCTCCTGCCTCGAAGCCAAGGAGCTGCCGGGCGGCCGGGTCGCGCTGCGCCAGTCCACCGACCCGCACAGCCCCGCCCTGATCCTCGAACCGCACGAGATCCGCGCCTTCATCCACGGCGCCAAAGCCGGCCTAGCCGACTACCTAACCGCCTAGCCCACAGTGATGGCCAGGGGACGACTCAGTCGATGATGTATGCCGTCATCCGGCGAAGGTGCCTGAGCCTCCGAGCCGCGGGTGTTCGGCGGCCGGGAAGCTGGCCAGGATGTCCCATCGTTCGCTGCGTTCACCGATGTCGCACAGGTCGAGGGCCCGGGAGTGCGCGGTGCCTGGCTCGCCGAGGGTTCGCAGGCCGATGGCGGCGGCCTCGGCCTGGTCGTCGCGGTCGATCTTGGCCAGGGAGATGTGCGGGGCGAACGAGTCGCGGATGAACTGGCTGCCGAAGGGGTCACCGCCGAGGCCATCCCGTGCCCGCGTGGCGACATCCAGGATCGCCTCATGCAGGGCCATGAGCCCGGGAGTGCGTCCGACGCCGAGCATCACGTAGCCGCTGTAGGAAGGCTCTACCATAGTCGCGGCAATATCGGGCAGGCCGGCCGCGGCCAGTGCTTCCAGCTCGGCGGTGACCTGGCCGAGCGTGGCCTGGGGCACGGTACAGATGTGCAGGCTCAGGTGGGGCGGGAAGGTCTTGGCGTCGATGATGTTCGCGTTGTAGTAGAACTCGTCTGTGATCGCCTGGCTGGCGGTGATCACAGCGCTGAACAGCGGGTCGTCGGGGATCAGGGCGAAGTCGACCCGAACCAGGTCCATGGTCTCCACTTTCCGTCCTTCTAGGTGATGCGATCGCTTTGTTCCAGCAGCCTGTCGAAGTCCACTCGCATGAAGGACAGCAGCCCTCCCTCGGAGGCTAGCAACGCCGGTGTCGGGATGCGTTCGCTGCACAGCGCGTACAGGGCCAGGATCGCCTGGTGGGTGAACAGGTAGATCGCGTGCCGGAACACTGCGGTGGTCAGGTAGACCTCGACGTGCCGGCGCGGCCCGATAGTGCGAAAGTCGTCGACCGCCTCGGTGACCTTGCGGCGGAAGTCCTCCGGCGTGATGCGGAGCGTGCGCTCGTACAGCGTGACAAGAAGGGAGTCGGCCGACGGGCTGAGCAGCACGACCCGGATCCGCCCGTCGGGACGTCCGGCGAGGGCGTGCAGGTTCTTGCGGTACGTGTTGCGCCAGGTCGCGCCGTACATGATGGCCAGGTCCAGGGTGGATGAGGCTGCGAAAGCGGTTTCCCAGTCGCTCTCGATGTCCACGAAGTCGCTGTAGAACCGGACGATTCCCGAATCGCCAGCTCCCGGCCCCGGTACACCGCTGCGCTGCGTCAGGTCACGGGAACCGACCTCCAGAGCGCAGATCGCGCTGGCCAGGTCGCGCAGTAATGGTTTCTCGTGGTGGGCTCGCCAGCCGTCACCGGACAGCAGGCCCAGAGCCTGGGCCGCGGCGGTCCTTCTGGTCTTGGACTTGACCCGTTCCGAGCCCGGCCGCAGGGCCAGCGCAGCCCGCAGGGCCTTCACCGGGTCCGCCACCAGCCGGAAGCTCGCATCGGGCGACTCGGCTGTCATCGAGGTCAGGCCGCAGTTCACCACGGTCTCGATGGCGTCGGCAACCGAGTGTGCCCCGAGGCATACCTCGGCCTGGACGACGGCCAGATCCGGCAGCACCGCCAGGTCAGTGCGAGGCGAGCGCAGTCCGGGGTTGATCAGCTTGGCGAGGTCGGCGGCGACCAGCTCCGCAATGGGGAAAGTCATTCCGCTCACTCCGTACGGAAATGGCACGCGATCGGCGCAGCTTCGCCTGTCGCGGCCGATCGGGCGGCCGGACACACACTTTCTTTACGAGCCACCCAGCACCTCCGGTAACGGTATGTGCTACACGGTTCAGCGTACGGCTGTGACCCGGTGCTGGGCAGGCTCCCACCCTTGCGGAGCAGGAGGAGCAGATGACCACCACCGCACCACCGACGATCAGCGTCGAGCTGCCCGAGCCGTTTGATCCGCGCTGGAACCGTTTGCCCGGTATCACCATCGACGGCTGGCGGATCACGATCGACCTGGCAACCTGCCTCTTCCTCGACGAACTGCTGCCCGTGGCCGACTTGGACCAGATCGGCCCGGAGGAGCGGAGGACCCTGCGGTGATGATCCTGGTGACCGGCGCGGCCGGCTATATCGGTGCCGCCACCGTCGCCCGGCTCCTTGCCGCCGGGCATACCGTGCGGGGCCTGGACTCGCTGCGCTTCGGCGGCTCCGCCCTCCTCGGTTCCTATCTCACCGGGCGGTTTACCCTGACCCGCGGCGATGTCCGTGATCTTCACGCGGTCGGGCAGGTCCTGGCGGGGGCTGACGCGGTGGTTCACCTGGCCGCCATCGTCGGCGACCCGGCGTGCGCGGCTGAGCCTGACATAGCTCGTCAGGTGAACCTGGATGCCACGTTGCTCCTGCACGCCGCTGCCCGGGGGGCGGGTGTGCCGCGATTCGTGTTCGCCTCCACGTGCAGCGTCTACGGTCACGGTGACAGCCTTGCGCGCCGCACGCGAGCCAGCCACCACCTGAGACCCCCACCGCCAGGACCCGCGATAACCCTCGTCATCGCTGGTCCTGGCGTGTCCGGCTGCACCCGGCGACAGGTACCGGCATACTCGGTTGTCCATGATCGGACGCCCAGATGCCGGGAACTCGCAGGTGCCTCCGCCCGCCAGGCCGGATGTCGGCCTGGCGGGCCAGCTGCGCGCCGCCACCGACGAGGAGCTGGTGGCGATCCTTGCCGCAGCGGACGAAGCTGACATCGCCATCCACCGGCCGGACCGGCATCCTGGTAGCGGAACTGGAGTCCAGGTAGCCCGGCCGATGCCGGCCACGGTCGAGATCGTGCTGCTCGGCGCCCTCGGCTGCCGTCACGGCATGCTCGCAGGCGGCGCGGGCGGGTACCTAGTCCGTACCCCCGCGACCAGCGTGCTTGTCGACCCCGGCCCGGCCGCGCTCGGCATGCTGGTCCAGCTCGCCGACCGGTTCTCCTGGGCCGAAGTCGACGCGATAGCCTGCACCCACTTCCACCCTGACCACTACACGGACGTGATCCCCTGCCTGGAGGGCATGACCAGCCACGCCACCGGCACCGGCCGGAAGCTTCTGGCCGCCAACCCCACCGTGGCCGCGCGGTTCACCGCGTTTTCCCCGTACCACGCTGGCGGGATGGCCGACGTGGTCACCCTGGCTCACGCCACGACCGACGGGACCGGCGAGCCGTCGGTGAAAATCGGCGACCTGACCATTCACGCCACCCCAGCCGTTCACACCGAGGAGAAGGGCCGCAACCGCAGCGCTATCGGTCTCGCGCTAGACACCCCGGCTGGCGGTATCTGGTACACCTCGGACACCAACCTCGCCGACGGCCTGCTCAGCGCCGTGAACGATCTGCTGCCAGACATCACACTGGTGATCGCGCACGCCGACGCCTCCAACATCCGCCGCGAGCCCGGCCGGGCAGGGCTCTGCCACCTTGAGACCCGCGATGTCCCCACCATCGCGGCGGCCCTGCGTCCGCGCCATGTGGTTATCCAGCACTACGACGCCGCCTACTCCGCCGCCCGCTACCGCATCGCCCAGGCCGTGTGGCTCCAGCGCCAGCTCGACCGCGACGGCCTGCCCACACAGGTGCTGCCAGCCGCCAGCGGACTTCACATCACCCTTGGCCGCGACGGCATCAGCGGCTGGCGCATCCACCTCGGCAGCGCCGCCGCTCCCGCGATCAGTGACTACCTTCAGTCGGCGCTCGGGCCTTGTCACCGGTGTTCCCTACTAGGGTAGGGACCCGATCGCGGCGGACCAGGAAGGGACCCGATGCGGCGGATCGACCTGCACTGCTATCCAGGGACCGAGGAATGGGTCGCGTCTCAGGGGCCATACGCTGAGGCCCTCGGACGGTACTGGAAGAAGCCGTGGACCGGCCGCCCCGAGGCCGACGTGGTGGCTGGCATCCGGGCCGCCGGGGTCGAGGCGGTCCTTGTGGCCTTCGACATCGAGTCGCTGACCGGGGCGGCGCCGGCCGGCAGCGCATACGTGGCCGCGATGCGGGACCGCCATCCGGCGACGTTCATCGGCGCCTGGGGAGCCGTCGATCCGCTCAAGGGCGAGGAGGCGCTGCGGGACGCCGAGGCCGCGGTCACCGACTGCGGGGTGACCGGGTTCCACTTTCATCCGGTCATGGGGCACTTCACGGTCGCCGATCCGGCGTTCCGGCCGCTGTTCGACCTCATCTGCGCGCTCCGGGTCCCGGTGATGATCGATGTCGGCACGACCGGCATGGGAGCGGGAATGCCAGGCGGCGGCGGGGCGCGGATCGAGCACGCGCGCCCGGTCGCGGTGGACAACCTCGCCGCGGCATTCCCCGGGCTCACCATCGTGGCGTCGCATCCCGGCTGGCCGTGGATCGACGAGATGACCGCGGTGGCGCTGCACAAGGGCAACGTGTACTGGGAGCTGTCCGGCTGGGCGCCGAAATACTTCCCCGCCTCACTGCGCTCGGACATCAGGGGCCGCCTGCGGGACAAGATCATGTTCGGCAGCGACCACCCGAGCATCCCGTACGAGCGGCTGCTGCGGGAATGGGACGAGCTCGGGCTCGGTGAGGAGATCATGGCCCAGGTCTTCCACGGCAACGCCGAGCGCGTCCTCGGGCTCTGACGAACTCCGACAGGAGCAGCAGTGACACAGGACAGGCCAGTCGCCTTCGTGACGGGCTCCGCGAGCGGCATCGGGCGCGCGGCGGCGCTGCGGCTGGCACGGGCCGGCTACGACGTCGTGATCAACTACAGCACATCGGAGGGGCGGGCCGCGCGGACGACGGACGACCTTGGCTCCCTGGGCGGCCGTCACCTGGCGCTGCGCGGGGACGTCAGCGACGACGCCGCGGTCCGCGCGATGACCGGGGAGATCCTCGCCCGCTACGGGCGGCTTGACGCGCTGGTCAACAACGCAGGGACCACGAGCGGGACCCCGCCCGACGACCTGGACGGCGTGGACCTCACCGACTGGGACCGCGTCTTCGCGGTCAACGTCCGCGGGCTGTTCCAGGTCACCCGCGCGTGCGCGCCGCACCTGCGCGCGGCGGGCGGCGCCGTCGTCAACGTCGCGTCCATCGCCGGGCTGCGGCCCGGTCCGCAGCCCCTTGCCTACGCCGCGAGCAAGGCGGCCGTCGTGAGCCTGACCCGGACCCTGTCGCGGGTGCTCGCGCCCGGGGCCCGGGTGAACGCGGTGGCGCCGGGCTGGATCGCCGGGGAGTGGATGGAGCGCACGCTCGGCGACGACTACGAGCGGCTGATGGGGCGGCGCGCGAGCCGGACCCCCATGAAACGCAACGTCACCGTCGAGGACGTGGCAGAGACGATCTTCTCCCTCATCGCCTCCCATCCGTTCGTCACCGGCGAGACGATCGTCGTCGACGGCGGCTACGGCGCCACCACGTGACGGCGCGGCGCCGGGGCAGGGACCGCCATCGCGCTCCCGTTCGGGATAAATCTCTGGATCAGCCTGCTGTCGCCGTCTCGCCGCCAGGCGCCGCTGTCGCTGTCGCCGTCTCGCCGCAGCCCCTTGCCGAAGCGGGCCTCGAGTTCCGCGGTAGCTGGGCTAGCGTAGCGTTCCTATGGCATTGGCTGGAGTGGTCCCTTTCCCGCCGGAGTACGCGGCCCGCTACCGTGAGCGCGGTTACTGGGAGGACCGCCCGCTGCGCGACGCGTTCGGCGAGGCCTGCCGGACGTACGCCAGCCGCGTCTTCATCCATTCGCAGGGCGCCGACATCACCTATGCCGAGCTCGACACCCTGGCCGGCCGGCTGGCGCGCAACCTGCTCGACCTCGGCCTGCGCCCGCTGGACAGGGTGATCGTCCAGCTGCCCAACACCGCCGGGTTCGCCTACCTCTATTTCGCGCTGCAGAAGCTCGGTGTCATTCCGGTGATGGCGCTTCCCGCGCATCGCTACCAGGAGATCGAGCAGTTCGCCCGGCTGTCGGAGGCCGTCGCCTGTTTCACGCCGGACCGCGGCAGGGACGTCGACTACCGGGAGATGATCACCCGGGTCCGGGCGACGGTCCCCTCGCTGCGCCTCGGGGTCATCCTGGGCGAGGCCCCGGACGGCTTCACCAGCCTGGCCGGCCTGCTGGCCCGCGAGCCGCGGTCCGCCGCCGGCGACCTCGCGGCCATCCCGATCGACCCGGCGGACCCCGCCGTCTTCCAGCTCTCCGGTGGCACGACGGGCATCCCCAAGCTGATCCCGCGCATCCACAACGACTACCTGTTCAACTCCAGGCTGGCGGGCTCGGTGTGCGGCATCGGCGACGACGCCTGCCTGCTCGACGTGCTGCCGATCTCGCACAACCTGCCGCTCGCCTGCCCGGGCATGCAGGGCTTCATGCTGCGCGGCGGGCGCGTCGTGCTTCACCCGAGCACCCGCGGCGGCCAGGTCTTCCCCCTGATCGAGAAGTACCGGGTCACCCACATCCACGTCGTCCCCGCCCTGCTCATCAAGTGGCTCAGCGACCCGGAGCTCGGCCGCTATGACCTGTCGTCCGTCCGGGTGATCCAGAGCGGCGGGCAGCGGCTGCAGCCGGAGACGCGGCTGCGGGCACAGCAGCTGCTGCCGGGCTGCACCGTGCAGGAGAACTTCGGCATGGCCGAGGGCCTGCTCATGTTCGTCCGTCTCGATGACCCCGAGATCGTCCGGCTCGAGACGGTGGGCCGGCCGGTCTGCCCGGACGACGAGGTCCTGCTGGTCGACGAGGAGGACAACGAGGTACCGAACGGGAGCGTGGGAGAACTCCTCGCCCGCGGCCCTTACACCCTGCGTGGCTACTTCCGCGCGCCCGAGCACAACGCGCGCGCGTTCACGGCCGATGGCTTCTACCGGTCCGGCGACCTGATGTGGCGGCATCCGTCAGGGAACTACGTGGTCGCCGGGCGGCGCAAGGACCTGATCAACCGGGGCGGCGAGAAGATCAGCGCCGAGGAGATCGAGAACCTGCTGCTCGGCCATGCCGCGATCCAGAACGCGGCGTGCATCCCGGTACCCGACGAGGTGCTCGGCGAGCGCATGTGCGCGTGCGTCGTGCTGCACGAAGGCGCGGCGGCGCCCACCCTGGCGGAGATCGTCGGCTACCTGCGGAGCTACGACATCGCCGCCTTCAAGCTGCCGGAGAGGCTAGAGGTGATGAGCGAGTTCCCGCTCTCCCCTGTCGGCAAGGTATCCAAGAAGGACCTCACAGCGCGTTTCTCCCGCTAGGCAGGACTGATGGCTAGGTATCGGCGAGGGCGTCGAGGCGTGCGCGGATCTCGCTCGCTCCCGGGTCGCCGAGCCGGTCGAGGATGGGCAGGGCCGCCAGCCACGCCTCCTGCGCCTCGGCAGCGCGCCCGAGGGAGCGGTACGTCTCCGCGAGGTTGCGCAGTGCGTTCGCCCGTTCCACGTCTTCGGGCCCGGCGTCGTCGTGGGCGGCCAGGGCACGCAGGTAGTGGTCGATGGCCGTGTCGGCGAGGCCGATATCCTCGTAGGTCTCCCCGAGGGTCAGCTCGGTGATTCCCTCCCCGTAACGGTCACCGGCCTCCCGGAAGATACCGAGAGCCCGGAGCAGACTCCCGAGTGCCCCTTCGTAGTCCCGCATTCGCCGGAATGCCTCACCGATGTTGTTGCTGACGACTCCGACGTTCGTGCGGTTGCCCAGTGCCGATTCGATCGCGAGCGCCTGCCTGAGGTAGTCGAGCCCCGGTTCGGAGAGGTCCCGCTGGAGGTAGGCACAACCGATCGTGTTGAGTGTCCTGGCCTCCCCGCCGCGGTCGCCGAGGCGCCGGCGGATGGCAAGTGCCGCGGCGAGGCAGCGATCCGCGTCGCCGAAGCGGCCGGCCCTGGCATGCAGCTTCCCGAGGCTGTCGAGCAGCCAGCCTTCGGTGTACGCGTCGCCGGCCTGCCGCGCGCACTCTATCCCGATCTCGTGCGTGGCCAGCCAGTCATCCTGGTACGGCCTCCGCTGGAAGAACGACCACAGGGCGGCGGGGATCTGCGCCGCGATGTCGGGCATCCCGAGTTCCGCCGCACGCAGGGTCGCGGCGACCAGGTTGGCCCGCTCGGCCTCACACCAGTCCAGCGCGACCTGCGGCGAGCCGAACGCGAACGCGCCATCCGCCGCCGCGGACGGGCGGTAGGAGGAGGCGTCCCTGTAGGCGGCGGCAATGGCCATCTGCCGGTACCAGTCGAGTAGCCGCCGTACCGCGGCACGTCTGTCCTCCTGGCTGCCGGCCTGCTCGCCAAGCTCGGCGGCGTAGATGCGAAGCAGATCATGCAGCCGGTAGCGCCCCGGTCCGGTGGTTTCGAGCAGATGGGCATCGATGAGCACGTCAAGTGCGCAGGCGACCTCCTCTTCCGGGCGGCCGGCGAGAGCGGCGACGGCCGGCAGGCTGATCGGCGGCGTGCCGGCCAGGCCGAGCAGGCGGAAGATGCCCGCCGGATGCGGGTCGCTGGCCGGCAGGGCGTGATAGCTGACCGCGAAGCTGGCGCGGACAGCCAGGTCACCAGCGGTCAGCTCGTTGAGCCGCCTGCGCTCGTCGGCCAGCCGCGCCGCGAGGGAGGCGATGCTCCAGGACGGGCGAGCTGCCAGCCGGGTGGCCGCGATGCGGATGGCCAGCGGCAGCCCGCCGCAGCAGGCGAGCACTTCCGCGGCCGCGGCTGGCTCGCGCGCCGCTCGCTCGGGCCCCACGATGGTGGTGAACAGGGCGCGGGCCTCATCCTGGTCGAGCACGCCGAGGTCAAGCAGGGCGGCACCGGCCAGGTCCGCAAGGGCCCGGCGGCTTGTGGCGATGACGGCGCAGGTCGTGGTGCCGGGCAGCAGCGGCCGGACCTGGGCGCCGTCGCGGGCGTCGTCAAGCACGATGAGCATGCGCCGGGCGGCGAGCAGGGTCCGGTAACGGGCGGCGCGTTCGGCCTCGCCGACCGGGATGGCGGAGTCCGGCACGCCCAGGGCGCGGAGGAACCAGGCGAGCACCTCGCCGGGGTCAACCGGGCTGGTCACGCCCTGCAGGCTGGCATATAGCTGGCCGTCGGGGAAGACGTCCGCGAGCCGGTGGGCCACGTGGATGGCCAGCGTGGTCTTGCCGACCCCGCCGGAGCCGGCCACCCCGGAGATCACCACGGCCCCGGGGCGGCTGGTGTCGGTTCCGGCGGCAAGCAGGTCACAGAGCTGCTTGATGTGCACACCGCGACCGGTGAAGTCGGCCACGTCGGCGGGCAGCTGCCTGGGCGGCGGGGGCGATGCCTGCGCGCCGGCTCGCAGCGCCTCTGCGCTGGCGCTGGCACTCGCCGTGGCGGTGGCGTGCGGGGCGCGGGTCAGGGCCGGGTCGGCGGCGAGTATGCGCTGGTGCAGCTGCTGGAGCTCGGGTCCGGGGTCGACGCCAAGTTCCTCGGTGAGCAGCGTCCTGACGCTGCGGTAGGCCTCCATCGCCTCTGCCTGCCGGCTATTCCGGTACAGGGCCAGCATCAGCTGGGCGTGGAATCGCTCCCTGAGCGGATATGCCGCGGTCAGGCGGCGGAGTTCCGCGGGCAGCGCGCCGTGGTCTCCTATCTGCAAGTCGGCCTCGACGCGCAGCTCCAGCGCCTGGATGCGCAGCTCGGACAGCCTTGGCAGCTCTGCTCTGAGCAGTGCGGCCGACGGCACATCGATCAGGGGATCCCCGCGCCACTCCGATAGCGCGTCGTGCAGTCGCCTGGCGGCGGCGGCCCAGTCACCGTGGGCGGCCGCCGATCGTGCCTGAGCGCTGAGCAGGCTGAACCTGTGCAGGTCGAGCTCTCCGTCATGCGCTACGAGCAGGTATCCGGGCCCGCGGGTGACAATCCGCTCGCTTCCGGGGCTGCCGAGCAGGTGACGGAGGCGCTTGATGTGCCCTTGTACGGTGACCCGCGAACTCGGCGGCGGCGCCCCGTCCCACACCGCCTCGATGAGCGTGTCCACGGACACGATGCGGTTCGCGTGCAGCAGCAGGCTGGCGAGCAGGATCCGCTGCTTAGGGGGCAGTACCCGGATGGCGCCGCCGCCGGTATCCACGGTCAACGGCCCCAGGATCCCGAACTCCACCATCCCTCGCTCCGCCCCCGAACACCCCTGTACCAGACCGTAACCCCTCTTATGGGTGAATGAAACACAATTCAGACGAATACCCGCACCCAGCCGGGACAGCGATCGGCGTGGAGCGCGACGCGCGCTCCCGTTCGGAATCTAGAAAAGCGCGCCTACCTCAGGACAGCCGCTCGATGATGGTGACGTTGGCCTGCCCGCCGCCCTCGCACATGGTCTGCAGGCCATACCTGCCGCCGGTGCGCTCGAGCTCGTGCAGCAGGGTCGTCATCAGCCGCGCGCCCGTGGCGCCAAGGGGGTGGCCGAGGGCGATGGCGCCGCCGTTGACGTTGACTTTCCCCGGGTCCGCGCCGGTCTCCTTCAGCCAGGCGAGCACGACCGGCGCGAACGCCTCGTTGACTTCCGCCAGGTCGATGTCGTCGAGCGTCATACCGGCGCGCTTCAGGGCGTATGCGGTCGCGGGGATGGGTGCGGTGAGCATGTAAACGGGGTCGGCGCCGCGGCAGGAGATGTGATGGATGCGTGCGCGCGGGCGCAGCCCGTGCTCGCGGACCGCCCGCTCGGATGCGAGGAGCATGGCCGCCGCCGCGTCGGCGTTCTGGCTGGCCGCCGCCGCGGTCACCCTGCCCCCAGGCCGCAGTGGCCGCAGCGCGGCCATCGAGTCCAGCGAGGTGTCCCTGCGCGGGCACGTGTCGACGGTCAGCTCACCGTAGGGCACCGTCTCCCGTTCGAACCGTCCCTCGTCGATGGCGGCGACGGCACGGCGGTGGCTCCGCAGGGCGAACCGCTCCATCTCTTCCCGGCTGATCCCCCACCTGGCGGCGATCATCTCCGCCGACCTGAACTGCGACAGCTCCTGGCGCCCGTAGCGGGCGACCCAGCCCGCGGAACCCGAGAACGGATCATCGAACCCGTACGGCTGGCCCGCGGCCATCGCCGCCGCGATCGGGATGGCGCTCATGTTCTGCACGCCGCCGGCCACCACGAGATCCGAGGTCCCGGAGAGGACCGCCTGCGCCGCGAAGTGAATCGCCTGCTGCGACGATCCGCACTGCCGGTCCACCGTGACGCCGGGTACCTCTTCCGGCAGGCCGGCCGCGAGCCAGCAGGTCCTGGCGATGTCACCGGCCTGCGGACCGAGCGCGTCCACGCAGCCGAGCACCACGTCCTCGACCGCCGCAGGATCGACTCCGGTGGCGGTCATCAGCGCGGTGAGCACGTGCGCGCCGAGGTCGGCGGGGTGAACGTGCGCGAGAGCGCCGCGACGCCGGGCGACCGGCGTGCGGACCGCATCGACGATGTACGCCTCAGCCATGATACGAATCCTTCGCTAGCAAGCGCTTGATTGGTGAGGGTAAGCTGCGATTCCGCACACGGTCAAGCGAGTGATCGGTGGAAACGTGAGCGCGGACATCCGGACGATCCCTGGCATGCTCGAACTCGGCGCCCAGCGGTACGGCGACGCCGAGGCCGTCGTGGACGGCGAGGTCCGGCTGAGCTTCGCCGCGCTGCGGGAGGAGGCGCGGAAGTTCGCGCGGGCGGCCGTCGCGCGGGGGATACAGCCGGGAGACCGCGTCGCCGTCTGGGCGCCCAACGGCCACCGCTGGGTGATCGCCGCGATGGGACTGCTCACGGCCGGAGCCGTGCTTGTGCCCGTGAACACCCGCTACAAGGGCGGCGAGGCACGCTACCTGCTGATGAAGGCCCGCGTCAGGCTGCTCGTCGTCGACGACGGGTTCCTCGGCAACCACTATCTCGACATGCTCAGGGACGGGGCGCGGCCGGCGCCGGGCAGCCCCGTCCCCGGTCTGCCGCAGCTGGCTGCCGCGGTGGTCCTGGGGAACGCGGCGGATGACGCGGCGCTGACCTGGCCCGAATTCATCGCCGCGGGGGACGCCGTGCCGCCCGGTGACATTGACCGCAGGGCGGCGGCGATCCGCCCTGACGACCTGTCGGACATCTTCTTCACCTCGGGGACGACCGGGCGCCCGAAGGGCGTCATGACGACCCACGCACAGAACCTCCGCGTGTACGAGGCGTACGGCGGGCTCGCGGGGATCCGCGACGGCGATCGCTACCTGCTCGTCAATCCCATCTTCCACACGTTCGGCTACAAGGCGGGTGTGCTCGCGTCGATCATGCGCGGGGCGACGATCATCACCCAGCCGGTCTTTGACGTCGCCGCGACCCTCCGGCTGGTGGCGCAGGAGAAGGTCACCGTGCTGCCCGGTCCGCCGACGCTCTACTACTCGATCCTCAACCACCCGGAACGCGACCGCTACGACCTCAGCTCGCTGCGGCTGGCCATGACCGGCGGCACGGTCGTGCCTGTCGCGCTCATCGAGCGGATGCGCTCGCACCTGTCGTTCCGTACCATCATCACGGGCTACGGCCTCACCGAGAGTTCCGGGACCGCCACGATGTGCCAGCCGGAAGACGACGCGGAGACGATCGCGACCACCTCGGGCCGGGCGATCCCGGGTACCGAGGTCGCGGTGGTGGACGAGAAGATGACGCCGCTGCGCGCGGGCGAGGCCGGCGAGATCGTCGTCCGTGGCTACAACGTCATGCGCGGGTATCTCGACGACGAGGCCGCGACCGCCGCCGCGATCACCGCCGACGGCTGGCTGCGGACGGGCGATGTCGGCATGCTCGACGCCAGGGGCAACCTCCAGATCACCGGCCGTATCAAGGACATGTTCGTGGTCGGCGGCTTCAACGTGTACCCCGCGGAGATCGAGCAGGTCCTCGCCACGCACGAGGCGGTGTCAGAGGCGGCGGTGATCGGCGTGGCCGATCCGAGGATGGGAGAGGTCGGCAGGGCGTACGTGATACCGCGTCAGGGAACGGACCCCGCCGAGGCCGAGATCATCGCCTACTGCCGCGAGCGGCTGGCGAACTTCAAGGTGCCCAGGTCGGTGGTGTTCACGCTCACGCTGCCGCGCAACGCGTCAGGAAAAGTGCTCAAGCAGGAACTGCGCGATCCCGATCAGGCGTAGCGAGGCAACCGATGTACCGCGAGGAGAGCTGACCGGGAATGCTGCCACGCTACGCGGAGCTGCCCCGGCTCCCCGGCACCGACGTCCGGCACGCGTAGGCCGTGTAGGGCCAGCGTGACCGCCCAAGCGCCGCATCGCCGCATCCCGCATCGCCACAACTACAGCAGTGGTCCATTCACACACACCAGACTACGTGAATGGACCATTGCTGTAGTTCGCTGCTGGCCGTCTCGGCGTTGAGATTAACTGATAGCCGCACGATCCGTTCCGGCTGCGCGGCTATCACCCGGTGCCCTGTTCCGGCTCGGGGTCAGGTGTGCCCTGCTGGCTGCCGGGGTTTGACCGGGCAGGATCGAGGAACCCTGCTACCTGGTCGGCGTAGTAGCGGCGCACCCCGCCCAGGGTGCGGATGGAGTCGAGTTTCCCGGTCTTCGCCCAGCGCGTGACGGTCTTGGGATCAACGCGGAACACGGCGGCGACCTCGCCGGGAGTCATGAGCTCGCGATGGCCGCCTCGCTGCCGGGGGCGGGTCACGCCGCGCCCCCGCCGAGTACCTCGAACCAGCACGAGGATCGCGCTTTCGCTTTCTCGCGCAGGAACCCCCACCGCGCCGCGAGCTCGTTCACCAGGCGGAACCCGCGCCCGCCCTCGCTGTCGTCTCCGATGTCGCGCCAGTGCGGCACCCCGCCGATACCGTCGTCGGTGACCTCGACATGCACGACGCTCCCGTGCACGGATACCGTGACCGTCACCTCGGCGGCGTCGGCGGCGTGCAGGACGCTGTTCGTGACCAGCTCGCTGGTGAGAAGCTCGGTGTCCTCAGCAGCCGGGTGCCCGGCCAGCGCCTGGCGCACGAACCGGCGCGCCCGGGGCACCTCCCCGGGGTCCCGGGCAAACGTGCGCTCATATCCCTGCATGTCAGGGCCTTCTTTCCCGAACGGGAGCGCGATGGCGGCAGCACCAGGAGCCGCTTCTTCCGCGGCGGCACGCCCCCGCACGGCGCTGGCCTGCGGCCAGGTACCCGCACACGGCATGAGGGAGACCGCACCGGCGGGCCGCTCCGCGACGATCCGCTGCCGTTCGCTCACATAATGTTCCTGGCCGGGCGCAGTATCGGGTCCTGGTCGCATTCTCGAACCTCCCTCGGGTCCTCAGTACTCTGGCCGCCCCAGGGATACGGCCATCCGGCCACACCGATCCTGAGCTGCGTGGAGACCATCGTTCACACATGGTTCCGCCCATGGAAGGGGTTATCCATGGCTATGCGCAAAGACGGAGAGCGGCACCGCCGATGACGACCCGCGTTAACAATTCGTTGTTGACCGGGCACTCAAAGTGAGATGCTGTGCCCGGCGCAGCAACCAGACCTGACAGGGGTGACCCATGGAATACAGCCCGACCGTCCGCGGCCGGCGCCTGATGCGCGAGCTCACCCGGCTGCGCCAGGCCCAGGGCCTGTCCCTCGACGTCGCGGCCGGGCGGCTCGACTTCAGCAAGAGCAAGCTCTACCGCCTGGAGAACGGCCGCGGCAGGATCACCACCGACGACCTCGAAGACATGCTCGACCTGTACGTCGTCCGCCCACCGCAGCGCGAGGCGCTGATCAAGCTCGGCCGCGACGCCCGCAAGCGCGGCTGGTGGACCGGCTACACCGACGTGTTCACCGGCAGCTATATCGGCTTCGAGGCCGAGGCCGCCAGCATCCGGATCAACGCCAGCATGGTGCCGGGCATCTTCCAGACCGAGGACTACGCCCGCGAGGTGATCACCCGTACCGGGCTGAAGCTAGGACAAGACGAGGCCGAACGGAAAGTCGCGGCACGCACCGCCCGGCAGCGAGCCCTGCTCGACAGGGACGACGCCCCGCAGATCCACGTCGTGCTCGACGAGGCCGCACTGCACCGCCAGGTCGGCGGGCCTGAAGTCACCGCGGGCCAGCTCGCCGTTCTCACCGGGACCAGCACCCGGCCGGGCGTCACGCTCCAGATACTCCCTTTCACCGCCGGCGCCAACGCGGGCATGGACGGCAAGTTCACCATCCTCACCTTCCCCGACCCCGAGGACCCTCCCGTCGCCTACGTCGAGGGCCTGATGGGAGACGTGTACGTCGAGTCTGACGAAGGACTCGACCTCTACAGCCTCGCCTGGACCCAGCTCGTCACCGGCGCCCTGAGCCCAGGCGAGTCCACCGAAATGATCAGGAAACTAGCGAAGGAGAACTGATGGCAACAGCGGAGGCACCTGAGTTCACCCGCGCCCGGTGGCGCAAGTCCAGCCACAGCACCGCAGGCAACGACTGCGTCGAAGTCACCCAGGGAGGGGACACTTACGCGGTCCGCGACTCCAAGAACCCCAGTAGCGGCCACCTGGCCTTCGGCGGAAACGACTGGGGCACGTTCCTCGCCGCCGTCAAGCGCGGCGCCTACGACCGTTAGGACCGTCGCAATGGGGCTCCCGGTGGCACAGCCACCGGGAGCCTCGGGTTAGCCGTCCTACTCCAGTTCGGTGAGTGAAACCGGATCGAAGCTGATGGCGAACGGCTGGCTAGTCCTCAGCGCATGTCCCGCCCGTATCTCGGCGTCTAGGACATACTCCCCGTCGTGAAGCGCGAGGACAGTGACCTTCACTTCAGGCTCAAGATCCACGATCCAGTAAACCGGGATCCCCGCTCTGGCGTATTCGCCTACCTTCCGCACGCGGTCTACTTGCTCGCTGCCGCTGCGCGGGGAAATCACCTCGATGACAAGAAGCAAGTCGGCTGCGTAGTACGTCCGCACCTTCCCGCCGATAGCTGCGCGTGCCACGTCGCGAGGTACGACGAACACGTCAGGTTTCCGTACTCCTGCCGGAGTGCTGATGTCATTCGGCCCGCCAGCAACATAGACCCCGGCTCCGGCCAGCCTTGCCGCATCCTTGAGGATGTCCTTGAGCCGGTCGGCTGCATGGTCGTGCCATGGGCTGGGGGACAACTCGGTCAGCCACCCATCGGCGAGCTCGTAGCGCTTGCCGTCTTCGGGCAGCGCGTCTAGGTCATAGAGGGTGTAAGGACCATACTCGTGCACCGCTGGGGCACTCACCGGTCCTGCCTCCCTCCAGCGGAAGCGCCGAATGGCGTGTCCTACCGGACGCATCGGCCATGAGACCAATCGTAGCGGCCAGCCGACTCAGTGCCAGTCCGCCTGAACCAGTTGGGAGCGTCATCACCGGCCCCTACCGCGCCCGGCCCCGGGCTCAGCCGTTCTTGACCAGGACACCGTTGGGCTGATTGTGGCTGGCCATGAGATGGCCAGTGACGTCTGCTTCTTCCCGATGATGATCTGCCCGGCGGTCGGGGCCTGGCCTGCGGGGTGGACTTCGATGCGGGGTCCGGGGCCGGTGGCGTGGTCACGGCCCCAGATGAGGATCTGGTCGGTGAGTGCCTGGTGAAGCGGTCCTGCGGTGGGGCCCGGGCTGGGCGATGAGTCGGCAGAAGCCGGGGGTGGTGAGTGCCAGCCAGAGGTTCGGTGTGGTACCCGGTGCCGCGCATGGGGACGAACCCGCAATGGCCCATGGACCGGCTGACCAGGCGGGTGCCGGCGCGGTCGAAGGCGATGGACCGGGTCGTATTGTTGTGGATGCGCAGCGGAACGACGAGCCTGCCGTCCGGGGCGAGCTGGCTCAGCCAGGCGGGCGGCAGGTCCCAGGCGCCGGCGGTCACGATGATCCGGTCGTAGGGGGCGCCGCCGGGGTCTCACGTCCCCGCGGCCGGAGGCTTCCAGGGCCTGCCGGGCGCCGTCGACGATGTCCTGGTCGAGGTCGATCGTGGTGACCGCCCCGGTCAGGCCGGTCAGATGGGACAGGAGCGCCGCGTTGTAGCCGGTCCCGGCGCCGATCTCCAGGATCCGGTGGCCGGGCTGGACGTCGAGCTGTTCCAGCATCGCTGCGACGACTCTGGGCGCTGATGCCGAGCTGAGTGCGGCACCGTCGGCGTCCTGCCTGGTGACGACCGCGTCATCGGGAGCGTAGGCGGTCTCAAGGGAGACCCCGGGGACGAACCGGTGCCGCGGTACGGCGGCCATGGCGGTGCCGACGGGTGCGGTGCGGATCACCTTCTGGGCACGGAGAAGGTCAGCCAGGTCCGCGCGGAGCCGGGCGGCTCGGGTGTCTTCCACCGGGTGAGCTCCGTCAATCTTCACATGGCAGTACGGACGGTCACCCGGGTGTGCCGCTTGTCGATGACCAGCTGGCCACCGGGCTCATCGCCGGTGCCGGCCGGATGGACCTCGATCCATAGCCTGGTCACCGACCGGCGGTCACGGTCCCAGGCCCGGACCCGGTCCGCGACCCGGTCCGCGAGCTCCCCGCTGCCGGGACCGTACGCGCACACCCCCAGCTCAGACGGGGAGCGCCTGGTACCGTCGGCGTGACTATCCGGGCGCCGGGTGAGGTAGGCGAACGTGTCCCGGTCGAACACGCCCATGCTTCCCCACTGGAACGCCGGCGCGACGAATCCGCGGTCGATGGCCCGGCTCTGCACGATGAGCCGGCAGAACCCCTCCATGGTGGCCAGCCAGAAGTCCAGATGACCGGACACTCCCCCTAGGGGCGTCACACCCGTCCAGGACAGTGTCGCGGGATAGCCGAGAGCACGTCCGAGAGCCTCCGCATCGGCTGGCTGCCCGTCGTCGATCCGGAGGGTGACGCCTGAGTCGCCGCCGAGGTGGATGTTGCGTTCGGCCACCCCGCCCGCGCCTCGCATCGGCATGAAGCCGCATTCCTCGACGGACCGGCTCCGCCAGCATCCGTCCTCGCGCTCGAAGGCGATCGAGCGCGTCAGGCCCCGCATGCGCAGCGGGACGACCAGCCGGCCGCCAGGAGCGAGCTGGTCCAGCCAGGCGGGCGGTAGGTCCCACGCACCCGCGGTGATGATGACCCGGTCATAGGGCGCATGGCCTGGGTAGCCGAGCTCGCCATCGCCGCAGATCACCGAAACGTCCCTGTAGCCTGCGCCGGCCAGCCCCTCGCGGGCATCCCGGGCGACGTCCGGGTCGATATCGACCGTCGTCACCTCACCTGCCGGTCCGGCCAGATGCGCGAGCAGCGCCGCGTTGTAACCCGTGCCGGCACCGATCTCCAGGACCCGGTGCCCCGGCTGGACGTCGAGCTGCTCCAGCATCCCCGCGACGACGCCCGGCGCCGAGGCCGAACTGACGGCTACGCCCTCAGCGTCCCGATGCGTGACGACCGCCTCGTCAGCGTAGGCCCTCCCGACCGTGGCGTCAGGGACGAACAGGTGCCGCGGCACGGCTCGCATAGCGGCCTCAACCGGCACCGTACGCACCCCTCGACGGCCGCACAGCTGGTCGACCATCGCCATGCGCAGCAACTCTGCCGGAGTGGCGGAAGTAGCCGCGTCAATAGGGCCGGGCACGGTCGACTCGCTCCTGACGGCTATGCGGGGGTCAGTGCTCGCTCGGCGGCGTCGAAATGGGCGCAGAATTCCTCGTCGCCAGCGCTCTCGGCAGCCATGCGCACCGGCCGCATCGCGTTGATCGGGCGGGCGGAGGTCATCTGCGCGGCGGCGAACGCCGAGAGAGCCGTTCCACCCTCGGTGATCGCCAGCGTTACGTCCCCCTCATCCAGCAGCGCCGCAGCGAGGTTTGACCGGGCGCAGATCCGGTTACGCGGCAAGCGATCCTGATCACCGAGCACGCCTCGCCATAGCGCCGCCGCCTGGCCGGGCGAGCCGAGCCGCTCCCAGCCCATCGCCTCGTGGACGGTGATCTCCCCGTGCGTAGCGGTGAGCCGCAGCCATGACGGGTCAGCAGGATGGTCCCCGCGATCCAGCGCACGGCGGGCACGGGTGACGGCCGAGCGGAATGCGGCCTCGTCACCGAGCTGGGCGTGAGCGACAGCCTGCCGCATCCCGGCCACCGCGTGCAGCCGGGGCGACGGCTCATACCTAGCCGCATCCGCCGCCCTGTCGGCGAACCGCAGCGCTTCCCTCGCCAGCCCCCGCCGCTGGTGGATCCTGGCCAGGTGGGCGGACTGACGGGACATGACAGCATTCACATGGACGATCAGCTCGTTATTGTCAGTATCACCCGCGAGCATTGCCGCCTCGCTGTAGAAACGCCTCGCAAGCTGCTGATCCCCGCGGTCGTAGGCGAACCAGCCACATTGCTGGCCAAGCTCGGCGGTGACAACCAGCAACTGACGACCGACGGTCTCGCTGTAGTCACTCTCGTCAAGCATCTGCCGGGCACGACGGAAGTAACCTAGCGCCTCGGCCAAGACGGCACCGCCGCCGACGCCCTGGTCACGGATGTACATCCGCTCCATGCACTCGCACAGATGGCGGATATGCGCGGCATCTACCCGTTCAGGGACCTGGACCTCCGGCAAGGCAGCCGAGGCCAGCAGGCCGGCCGTTACGCCCCCGAAGGTGCGCCGGTCCACGTCCGTACCCGTTCCCTCCGGGATGCCGATATCCGCCAACGTAACATCCTCGCGGCCCAGCAAGAAGGGCAGCAGCGCCACCCGGGGCATCCCGATCGCGTCGGTGAACCGCAGGAACTTGCGGGTCACATCGAGCGGGCGGCGCCTGCGGGTCTCGATACAGCTGATGGTGCTCTGCGACAGCCCCGTGATCCTGGCCAGGTCATGCTGCGACATCCCCGACGCCGCCCGGAAGACCACCGAGAACAGCGGGATATCGTCCCGGGCCAGCGCACGGCGCATCGGCGCCGAGTCATACAGCCACGACGGCGTGCCGGAACCGGGCTCCCGCGCGGCCCG
>WNFD01000108.1_pt1 | contig 87313 bp, 68 predicted proteins | sample 5400491 | NCBI WGS metagenome assembly WNFD01 (sample SAMN13153343, study PRJNA577476) | soil metagenome | isolation source: 120 cm saprolite under Douglas fir tree site 2 hole 2 replicate 2 | place: USA:California | collected 2015-04-18 | reverse complement strand
GACCGCGGGTCACGCACCTGCGAGCGGTCGACGCCGGCCCACCGCAGCCAGGACTCCTGCAGCACGTCCTCCGCGTCGGCCGCCGACCCGAGCATCTCGTAGGCGACCGTGAACAGCAGGCCGCGATGGGCGACGAACGGGTCCTCCGTCATGCCGCCGACGCTACGCCGGACGTCTCAGGGCGCGCGGCCAGCGGAATCTCGCACGCGTCGGAGAAGCCCTGCGACGTGACCCCGTGCGCCACGTTGGCCCTGGTCGCCATGTTGGCAAAGGCGATGAGCACGGTGAGCTCGACCAGCGCCGCCGGGCCGAGCCGCTCCAGCAGGCGCGCCGACAGCTCGTCGGTGACGGCCGGCGGCGTGCTCGTCATGGCCTCGGCGTACTCCAGCACGTCCCGCTCCAGCGGCGTGAACACCTCCGACTCCCGCCAGCGCGGCACCTGGCTCGCCCTGGCCAGGTCCAGGTTCTGGTTCTGCGCCTGGAAGTAGCCGACGTCGAGGCACCAGCTGCAGCCGACCTGCGCCGCGACGGCCATGTGCGCGAACGACTTGAGGCTCGCGTCGGCCGCATCCCACGCGCCCGCCTTGCCGCCGAACTCCACGTTGTCCTGGGCGACCTCGGGGCTGTGCCACAGCACCTCGACGGGCTCGGGCACGGCACCGAACTGCTTGATCATATTTTCCCTGAGCTCGTGGGGGAGCTCGGCCTTCGGAACGCGTAGCGCCATGGTGTCCTCCCTGGACGATTGCCTGTTCGGCATGAAGACACCACCGGGCCCGCGAGCGTGACAACCCTCGCCAGCGCGTCGTCGACGGTCGCCGCAAGATGCTCGTTCCCGGTAGCTGGCTAGCGCGATCGGCAGGCTGAAGAAAGGCGATCCCGGCGAGCGCCAGCAATGTCTCGTGGCTCACCTCTTCGGTGTGGCCGCTTCGCCGAACGCGACCAGGCGGAGCTCCGAGGCATACCGCTGCCCGGCCCGGTCGGGAAGCCACATCTCACCGAGATCCGGCAGCATCTCGCTGACCGAGAAGGCAGGCGCGCCCGCCTCGGCGGTCCTGCGGATCTCCTTGCCCAGGATGTTGACCAGCGCCAGGCTGGTGAAATCCACGCCGACCGGCTTCCGCTCAACTGGCAGCACGGCGAATACCCGCTCGGGCAGGCCATAGCGCGCCCGCCAGGCGCGGGCGGCAGCGTACCTGGCCGCCTCGTCCCTGACGAACGCCCATCCGGTGTCCGCCGCGGGGAACGTCCACGATTCCCGGGAGATCACCAGGCGATCGACGGTAATCCGCGGATTGTGCGGCGCAGGCGCGAACGGGCGGAAGGCGTTGACGACGGCCGTGCTGAGGATCTCCCCGATGACCTCGAGCAGGTCGTACTCCGCGCCCGTTTCCCTGCAAGCCACACGGAGGGCACCGCCGCGGCGGCGGACCATGAGGCTTCCCGCCGCCAGGACTGGTCCCGGGGGCTCGACCGAGCACGGTTCGCCAGACCACGACCAGTAGGTGTACTGCGCGGGCAGCAGGGCAACGGGCGGCCACGTCCGGGAGGAGACGAACGGAGAGCTCTTGGGCAGGGCCGCGTAGATCCGCTGGCCGCCGGCGTCGGCCGCGGCCGACGCCAGCAGCCGTCGCGGGTCGTCATGGTGCTGGACGAAGAACCGGTTGTCCAGGCTGTTGACGGCCAGGTGCAGCTCGCCGAGCACGAGGAGGAACTCGCCGCGCCGCGCCGCCCCTGGGCTGGCGGCGGCGATCAGGATGTCCGGCGAGTGGTGCACGGCCGACCGCCACGGCACGTCCGCGCCGCCGAGCTCGCGCGCGGCCGCGTCGGCCAGCGCGGCGGAGCTCACGCTGTGGCGGCGCAGCCCGCCGGGCCAGCTCAGCACCCGCCGCCAGCGCCGCTGGAACTCCTCGACGCACCGCTGCACCGGTGGCGGCAGGGCATGACCGGATGGGGTCAGGTCGGGCGCGGCCCGGGCGATCAGGTATCCCAGCGGCACGTCCGGCGACCCGCTGCGGTCGGCCTCCTCCTGGTACATGACCGCAAGCAGCTCGCGGTACTCGCCGGCCGCCCGGGCGACCAGCCAGCGCGCGCTGTCCAGCAGCAAGCCCAGCGGCGCCGCCAGCTCGTCGAGCACCGCCCGCCCGACCGCCACGTCCACATCCCGCCTGGTGTCCTGGTACACGAGCGTCCGGCCGGCATAGGCCTGACCGTGTCGGCGGGTGGCCTCGGCCCCGGTGAGATCGCCGAAGATCTTCGCGAGCTTCCCGGTCCGCTCAACGAGTTCTTCGGCATTGAGCGCGGCGCCCACCGCGTCGCGGGCCGCGATCAGCGCGTCCACGTCGGCCAGCGCGCGGGTCCGCGCGGGCTCCTCGCCGATGGCCTCGAGCTTGCGGCGCAGCGCGCGTTCCGGCCAGGAATCCACCGGTCCGTCGAGGCCGATGTACACCGCGCCCAGCCGGGCGAGCCGGTCGAGGATCCGCGCGCCGTCCGCACTCTCCGCCGCGCCCGCACCCGGCGGGCCGGATGTCACCTCCGCCACGGTGCGGCGCCCGTCGCATCGCCCAAGCAGGGTGATCTCGGCTTCGGTCAGCCGCACCCGCGGGCCCAGCGGCCGGCGCAGGAAACCGCCGCTCACCGTCACGGCGAGCGCGCGGCGAGGGATCAGCCAGCCGTGCAGCTCCGGCCGGCGAGCCAGCGACCGCGCGACCTCGTCCACGGCCCACATCTCGAAATGGGTGGTCCGGGCCGCCAGCAGGCATTCGCCGGGGGTCACCTCCAGGCCCGCGCGTTCGGGTGCGAGCGCGGCCCAGCCCACCGGGCCGAAGAAGCCGATGGTGTCGTTCTTCAGCAGGTACCGCTGCAGGTACCGGACCAGCGTGGACTCGTGCAGCCGGCCGCGGACGTTGCGCGGCTCGCCGCGTACCAGCTTGTCCAGGCAGGACCCGATGAGCGCTGGGTTCTGCCAGGCCACCGCTTCCCTGAACGCCGGGTCCGCGGCGATCCGGGCGACCGCCGCGGCCAGCCGGGCAGCCGCTTCCTGGTAAGCCGCGCGCACTCCACCGCCGGCTTCGTCCGCCTCGCCCTCAGCCTCGTCCACCACGCGGGCCAGCTCAGCGTCACACACGGCGAGCAGCCCGGCGGCCGGGAAGCCCGCGCTGCGCAGCGCGCCCTCCCGCCACAGACTCCAGCCAGTCCGCCCAAGCGGCACCAGGTGACCGGCCCCGGCCCCGCCGGCACCAGGCGACGCACCCGGCGAATGGGTCATGCGCTCTCGCCGTCGTCGGTGAGGACCGCCAGCATGGCCGCCGCCTCCGCGTCCGACAGCGCGTCGATCTCGACCCCGTCCCCCGGTTCTCCGGAGGCGGGGGGCAGGCCGTCCGAACCCATGGCTGCGTACTCGCTGAGGGCATGCGCCAGGCCGGCCGGCGTCGGTGCGGCCAGGAACACCCGGAGCGGCACCGAACGCCCACAGGTCTCCTCGACCTCGGTAAGCATCGTGGTCACAAGCAGCGAGTAGCCGCCCAGCCCGAAGAAGTCGTCGTCAGCACCGACCACATCGACACCGAGCAGGTCCTGCCACAGCTCGGCGATCTGGCGCTCGGCATTGGTGCGCGCGGGGGCCGTCGGGCCGTCCGTTCCGGCCGTCGGCACCGGCAGCGCGGCCTTGTCCAGCTTGCCGTTCGGCGTCCGCGGCAGCTCGGCAAGCGGGACCAGGTAGTCGGGAACCAGGTAGGCCGGCAGCCGCGCGGTGAGGAAGGCCCGCAGCTCCGCGGCGGTCGCGGTGGTCACGGCGTACCCGGCCAGGCGGGTCCGTCCCGCGGCGTCGGGGCGCGCGATCACCACCGCGTCGCCGACCTCGGGGTGCAGGCGCAGCGTGACGGCGATCTCGCCCGGCTCGATCCGGAACCCCCGGATCTTGACCTGGTCGTCCAGCCGGCCGAGGAAGTCCAGCCGCCCGTCGGCCAGCCACCGGGCCCGGTCGCCTGTCCGGTACATCCGCTGCCCGGGCTGCCACGGGTCGGGGACGAAGGCCGCCGCCGTCGCCGCCGGGTCGCCCAGATATCCCCGGGTCACCCCGGCCCCGCCGATGCACAGCTCGCCTCCCGCGCCGGGCGGAACCGGATCCAGGCCGTCCAGCACGTAGGCCCGCTGTCCGCCGAGCGGGCGCCCGACCGGCGGGCGCGCCGGGCCGCCGGAGGGCAGCGCCGTCCCGGTGACGATGATCGTGGTCTCCGTCGGGCCGTAGGCGTTGACGAACGTGAACGGCAGCCCGCCGGGGGTGGCCAGGCGGACCGCCTCGCCGCCAGTGAACACGTAGCGCGCCGCCGCATCGGCGGGCCAGGGCTCGCCGAGCACGGCCTCGGCCAGCGGGGTGGGCAGCCACGCCCAGGTGAGCTGCTGTTCCACCATCCATCGGGTCAGGTCGCGCGGGGCCACCCGGACGTCGTCCGGCGGCACGACGATCGTCCCCCCGCAGGCCAGCGCCGCCCAGACCTCCCAGACCGACGCGTCGAAGGCCGGGCTGGCGACCAGCATCGACCGCTCGCCCGGGACCAGCCCGTAGTCCTCCAGGAGCCAGCCGACGAGGTTGGCCAGCCCGCCGTTGGTGGCCTGGATCCCCTTGGGCCGACCCGTCGAACCCGACGTGTAGATCACATAGGCCAGCCCGTCCGGATGGGCGGGACCCGCCGGCAGCGGGTCTGGAGGATGAGACCCGGTCTGGTCAAGCAACAAGATGGGACCGGCGAACGCCGACAGGTCGCCAGCCAGCCGCGCGGTCGTGAGCAGCGCGGCAGCCCCCGACTGGGCCAGCAGCTCGCCGATCCGCAGGGCCGGGTGGCCCGGATCCAGCGGCTGGAAGGCCGCGCCCGCCATCGCCACAGCCAGCTCGCCAACCACCAGGTGCGCCGACCGGCCCGTGCAGATGGCCACGACGGACTCGGGACCGACGCCCAGGCCGGCCAGCGCGGCGGCCAGCCGGCCGGCCCGGTGAGCGAGTTCGCCGTAGGTCAGGCTGACCTCGGGGTCGCTGACCGCGATCGCGTCCGGCGTGCGGCGCACCTGCTCGGCGACCCGTTCGGTCACCGGCCTGGTGTCGGCCACCGCGGGCCCGCGGCTCCAGGACTCGAGCAGATCCGCCTCCGCGTCGCTGAGCAGGCTGAGTTCCCCGATCCGCGCGGCCGGCCTGGCCAGCGCGTCGGTGAGCAGGTTGAGGTAGTGCCCGGCCATCCGGGACATGGTGGCCTCGTCGAACAGCTCGGTCGAGTACTCCCAGATCATGGCCAGGTCGTCGTCCTCGGGCCGGGGCGCCCGGCCCAGGCGCTGGGCGCCCCGCGGTATGACGATCACGTTGAGGTCGCACTTGGCCGTGCGGTTCGAGCGTTCGGTGACGGCGCCGGTCAGGCCGCCGAGCTCCAGGTCGGGAACGGCCGAGTCATGGAAGCTGAACATGACCTGGAACAGCGGGGTACGGGACGGGTCGCGGGGCGGCCCGAGCGCGTCGATGACCGCGTCCACCGGGGTATCCGACCAGTCCAGCGTGTCGGCCACGGTCTGCTGCACCTGGCCGAGCAGATCGGTGAACGACTGCCCGCCCGACACCGTGGCCCGCAGCACCAGCGTGTTGACGAACATGCCGAGCAGCCTGGTGAGCGCGGGCACCTCGCGGTTCGCCGCGCCGGTGCCGACGAGCAGGTCCTGCTGACCGGTGTAGCGGTACAGCAGCGCCGCGAAGCCCGCGAACATGGTCGAGAACAGCGTCACCTGGTGCTCGCGGCTGAACGAGCGCAGCGCCCGGGACAGCAAGTCCGGGATCCGGATGCGCGGCGCCGCGCCGCGGAAGGTCATGACCGGTGGGCGTGGCCGGTCGGCGGGCAGTTCCAGCACGGCGGGCGCGCCGGCCAGCCGGGCGGTCCAGTGGCCGACGTGCGCCTGGAGCACCTCGCCCCGCATCCAGTCCCGCTGCCAGAACGTGTAGTCCGCGTACTGGATGCCGAGCTCGGGCAGCGGGGAAGGCCGCCCGGCCGCGCGGGCCGGGTACAGGGCGCCCAGCTCGGACAGCATGACCGCGAGCGACCAGCCGTCGTGCACGAAGTGATGCTCCATGTGGACGAGCGTGGCGTCGTCCGGTCCGTGGCGCAGCAGTAGCCAGCGGGCGAGTGGTGGCCTGGTCAGGTCGAATGGCTTGCGGAGCTGCGCGGCGATGACCTTCTCGGCGTGCTCCGCGGGAACGTCGAGCACCCGGAGCGGGGCCTTCGCCGACGCCATCGGACGCTGCTGTGGCACCCCGTCGATCATCACGAACGCGGTCCGCAGGATCTCGTGCCTGCGTACGATCTCATCCAGCGCGGCCCGCAGCGCCGCCACGTCCACCTGGCCGCGCAGTGACACGCTGGCCTGGAAGTTGTAGGCCAGGTTGCCGGGTGACAACTGCTCGAAGTACCAGACCCGCTGCTGTGGCAGCGACAGCGGGATGGGCCGGTCCCGGCGGGCCGGGCGGACCGGCGGCCGGGCAGGCGGGCCGCCCGGCAGCGCGCCTGCCGCCGTCGCGGTCTGACCGTCGCCGCCCTCCTCGACGAGCGCGGCGATGGCGGTCACCGTGCGGGCGGACAGCAGCTCGGACAGGCTGACGGTGGCGTGCAGCTCTTCCGCGATCTGGGCCATCAGCCGCCCGGCAAGCAGCGAGGTGCCGCCGAGGGCCAGGAAGTCGTCGTCCGCGCCCACCTCTGCCACCCCGAGGAGCCGGGCCACGATCCCGGCCAGCACCTCTTCGGCCGGAGTGCGCCGCGGCGCGGCCACCTCCGCCAGCCCGGCCGCCTCCCGGCCCGGCGGGGGCAGGGCAGCGCGGTCGACTTTGCCGTTGGGCGTCATCGGCAGCACGGGCAGCACGACGATCGCCGCGGGCACCATGTAGCCGGGCAGCCGGGCCGCGGCAAACTCGATCAGCTCGCGCGCGGCCACGTCCCCGGTCACGTAGCCGATCAGGCGCGGGTCGGCCTGGCCGGATCGCCGCGCGGTCACGAGGGAATCCCGGACCGCCGGGTGCCGCCGCAGCACCGCGGCCACCTCGCCGGGCTCGATCCGGAAGCCGCGGATCTTGACCTGGTCGTCCAGCCTGCCGAGGTATTCGAAGACCCCGTCGGGCCGGCGGCGGACCTGGTCTCCGGTCCGGTACATCCGCTGTCCTTGGGCGCCGATGTCGGGCACGAACGATCCGGCCGTGGTCGCCGGATCGCCCAGGTAGCCCCGGGCCACGCAGGCGCCGGCCAGGCACATCTCGCCGGGCTCGCCGTCGGGCACCGGGTCAAGCCCGTCGAGCACGTAGCAGCGCACGCCGTCCAGCGGCACCCCGATCGGCGGCGGCACCGGGCCTGGAGGCCGCACCGTCGCGGTCGTCACGCCCACCGTGCATTCGGCCGGCCCATAGACGTTCACCAGGTCGAACGGCAGGCCGGGCGGCACGCCGCGCTGCATCGCCGAGCCGCCGGTGTGCATGAGCCGCAGCGACGTGCGGGCCGGCCATGCCTCGTCAAGCACGGCCTCGGCCAGCGGCGTGGGCAGGAACGTCACGGTGATCTGCTCGTCGGCCAGCCAGGCGACCAGCTCGCGCGGCGAGGTGCGCACCTCGGCCGGCGGCACCACCAGCGTCCCGCCGGTGGCCAGGGTGGGCCAGGTGTCCCAGACCGACACGTCGAACCCGGGGCTGACCAGCAGGGTCGTCCGGTCCTCCGGCCGGAGCTTGTAGCTGCGCTGATGCCAGCGCATCAGGTTGGCCAGGCTGCCGTGGGTCACCGCGACGCCCTTGGGCCGGCCGGTCGAGCCCGAGGTGTAGATCACATAGGCGAGCGCGGCGTCCCGCGGCCGCGGCGGGGCCATCTCTGGCGCGCCGGATGGCTCCTCCGTCACGTCGACGGCATAGATATTCTGAGAAAGAACATCGAACGGTGGCCCGCCAGCCGTCGAGGGTCGCGCGGCCACCACGGCAGCGGCGCCTGACAGCGCCAGCAGCTCACTAGTCCGCGCGACCGGGTGCGCCGAATCCAGCGGCAGGTAGGCGGCGCCGGTCAGCAACGCGGCGAGTTCGCCCACGACCAGCTCGGCAGACCGATCGCCGTAGACGGCCACGACGCTATCCGGACCCACCCCGCCCGAGGCCAGCCTCGCGGCCAGCCTGGACGCGTGTGCGGCCAGCTCCCGGTAGGTCACACACCGTTCGCCGTCCTGCACCGCGATCGCACCGGGCGCCCCAGCCACGCGAGCATAGAAATCGTCGAGCAACATCACGAGTTTCCCTTAGGGTCATGGCTGGGCGGCCTGCTCCATCGCGTGGCGCAGGCTGAGCGGGCGCATGTCGGTCCAGACCTCGTCGATGTGGGCCAGGCAGTCCGCCCGGCCGCCGCTGAAGCCGTCGCCCCGCCAGCCAGGTGGCAGGTTCTGGCCGGCCGGCCAGATCGAGTACTGCTCCTCGTCGTTGAGCACTACGACGTAGGGCTGGGTGTCGTCGTCCATGGGATTCCTCCGGCTCCTTCCTCGGTCAGGCCGGCCAGCAGCTCGGTGAACTCGGCGGTGAGCGTGGCCGCGAAGGCCGGGCTGAACCGGTCGCCGCGGTACTCCAGGTAGCCGGAGAATCCCTCGCCGTCGTCGAACAGCGACATCGCGAGATCGGACGCGGCCGCACCGTGCCGCGCCGCCAGCACCTCAGCGTTCACCCCGCCCAGCGCGAACCGGCTGGGGATGGGCGGCTGACAGGCGAAGCGCACCCGTACCGGCGGTCGGCCGCCGCTGTCCGCCGGCTGGCCGCTCTTGGCCTCCGGCAGGGCGACACCGTACTCCGGCAGGCCGGTGAGTTCCGCGATGCGCTCGAATGGCAGGCCGGCGTGCTCCAGCCCAGCCATGGCGGTCTCGCGGACACGGTGGATCAGCTCGGTGAACGTGGGCTCGCCGGAGGTGTCGATCCGCAGCGGCAGCGTGCTGGCGAACAGCCCGACCATGCCGGTCAGCGCGGCGTCCTCACGGCCGGCCAGCGGTGTGCCGATGACCAGGTCCCGCTGCGGCGTGTGGCGGCTCAGCGCGGCGGCGAAGGCCGCGAGCAGGACGGCGAACGGGACGGCCCCGGCCTGCCTGCTCGCCCGCCTGATCCGGCCGGCCAGGTCAGCCGGCACCGGCACCTGGACTGTCTGGCTGAGGACTTCCCCGCCGCCGGCTGGGCCGTCCGGGCCGACCAGGTCGCGGTCCGCGTGCCCGTCCGGGCCGACTAGGCCGTCGCCGAGTTCCAGCCGGGCTGGCGCGCCCGCCAGCTGGTCCCGCCAGTACCGGGTGAGTCGGCTGACCGCCGGACCGGCCAGTGCGACCCGCTGCCAGACGGCGAAGTCCGGATAAGTCAGCTCCTGGCCCGACGGCGGCTCACCCGGGGCCGACGGCAGCTTGCCCTGATAGGCGGCGGCCAGGTCGCGGCAGATCGGCGGCAGGCTCCAGTCGTCCGCCACCAGGCGGTGGACGGCGAGCAGCAGCCGGTGACGGCGGGCGCCGGTCCGGATCAGCGCCGCCCGGATGGGTGGCGCGGCGGTCAGGTCGAAGGGCTCGGTGAGCATCGCCGCCGTCAGCTTGTCCAGTGCGGCCGGCCGCAGGCTGTCCGCCAGCGTGGTCAGGTCCGTCCGCGGCATGTCGACGGGCGGGCCGGCCGGAAGGATCCTCTGGTAGGGCCGCCCGTCCCGCTCGCCGAAGACGGCGCGCAGCATCGGGTGCCGGCCGGTCACCGCCTGAACGGCGCCGGCCAGGGCGGTCTCGTCGAGGTCGTCGGCCAGGTCGATCGCGACCGCGGCGTGATACGCCGCGCTGGCCGGCGCCCGGCGCTGCCGGGACCACACCCATTCCTGCGCGAAGGACAGCGGCAGCTCGCCGCGTCCGTCGCCCGGCCGCAGCGGCGGCAGGCCGGCCCGCTGCAGCGCGGTCACCGCCGCCGCCAGATCGGCCAGCCGGGGGTGGCTGAACACGGTGCCCAGCGGCAGGTCCACACCGAGCGCGGCCCGGATCCGCGCGGCCAGCCGGGAGGCGAGCAGGCTGTGCCCGCCCACGGTGAAGAAGTTGGTGTCCTGGGTGACGTCGGCCAGCCCGAGCAGCTCGGCGTACCAGGCGATGAGCAGCTCCTCGGCCACGGTATTGGGCCGGGCCGGGCGGGCCGTGCCGATCTCGGCGGCGGGCAGCGCCGCGCGGTCGACCTTGCCGAAGGGCCCGAGCGGAAGCTCGGGCAGCGAGATCCACTGGCCGGGGATCATGTAGGACGGCAGCAGATCGGCCAGATAACCGGACAGAGCGGGCCCGTCGGCACGACCTACGACATAGCCGACCAGCCGCCGGTCGCCGGACGGGTCGGTCCGCACGGTGACGGCCGCCTGGGCGACATCCGGGTGCGCCATGATCGCCTGTTCGATCGCGCCGAGCTCGATCCGGAATCCCCTGACCTTCACCTGTTCGTCGCGTCGGCCGGCGAAGTGCACCAGCCCGTCGGCGCCGATCCGGCCGTAGTCTCCGGTGCGGTACAGGCGGGCGCCCGGCGGGCCGGACGGGCTGGGCACGAACCGCTCGGCGGTCAGGCCCGGCGCGCCCGCGTAGCCGAGGGCCAGCCCCTGCCCGCCTGCCAGGATCTCGCCGGTGACACCGGCCGGGACCGGGTGGCCGTAGCCGTCCACGATGTGCACCGTCGTGCCGTTGATCGGCCGGCCCAGCGGGACCGGGGACGTCACCCCGGCGGGGTCGTGCAGTGGATGGCAGGTGGTGAACGTGGCGTTCTCGGTCGGGCCGTAGCCGTTGACGACTGTGCCGACGACCTGCAGTGCCCGCCGCAGGTGACCGGGCGAAGCCGCCTCGCCGCCGATGACGAGCTGCCGGAGCGGCCGCAGCGACTCGACGTCGGTGTCGACCACGAGGTTGAACAGCCCGGTGGTCAGGAACGCGGAGGTGACCCGGTGCCGGCGGATCGCCTCGGCGAGGCTGGCCACGCTCGGCAGGCCGGGCAGCACCACCACCGTTCCGCCGTTCAGCAGCGGTGCCCACAGCTCCAGGCTGGCGCAGTCGAAGGCGGGTGACGCGGCGTGCAGCCAGCGCTCGGTGTCGGCCATCGCGGCGAAGTCCGCCCCCCGGACCAGCCGCACGACCGCGCGGTGTGGCACCACGACAGCCTTCGGCTGCCCGGTGGAACCGGAGGTGAACATGACGTAGGCGGGATCGTCGTCCGCTCTCCCTGCCGCGGTCGGCGTATCGCGTCGCGCTGTCCCCGCCGCGGCGGTCAGGCTGATCACCGGCACGCTCTGCCCTGGCAGCGGGCCGCCGAGGACCAGCTTCACGCCACACCGGCCGATCATCTCGGTGAGCTGCCTGGCCGGATACCCGGGATCCAGCGGCACGTAGGCCGCGCCCGCCGTCAGCACGCCGAGCACCGCGACGATCATGTCTACCGAGCGGGTGAGCGCGATGCCGATGAAGTCGCCCCGGCGGACGCCGCGGGCGGCCAGCGCCGCGGCCACGCTGGCCGCCCGGGCTGCCAGCTCGCCATAGGTCAGCTCCTGGCCGTCGACGGCGTCGATCACCGCGACGTGATCCGGCCGGGCGCTGGCGGCGGCGAACAGCCGGTCGATCCTCGCCTCGGCCGGCGTGGGGCCGCTGGCCTGGGCGGTGGCGGACAGGGCTGGCACGCCCGGCCAGAGCGGGAAGTTTCCGGCGCGGCAGTCTGGGGCGGCGGCGGTCGCGGAGAACACGGCGGCGATGCCATCGGCCAGGTGCCGGGCCGTGCCTGGGCCCAGCAGCTCGGCGTCGTATTCGAGGATGCCGTCGAGGTCGCCGCCCGGCCCCGGGTCGGCGATTTCGAGGTGCAGGTCGAACTTGGCGCGCCCGCAGAAGACGCGGTCAACCCGGGTGGTGAGTTCCGGCAGGGCCAGCGCGGGCTCGGCCTGGACCAGGCCGAAGATCACGTCGTAGGGCAGGCCGTCCGAGCCCGCTGCCCGCTCCGGCGGCACGTCGGCGGCGCCGAGCGCGGCCAGCACGGTGCCGCGCACCTGCCGCAGCATGTCGGTGAGCGGCGGATTGCCTGCCATGCTGACGCGGATCGCCGCGGTGCTGACGTACAGCCCGGCGCTGCGGGCCCACCGCCGGTCGCGGCGCAGGCTGACCGGCATGCCGATGGGAAAGTCGGCCCGGCCGCTGAACCGGTGCAGGGCGACCGCGTATCCGGCCAGCATCACCTGGCCCAGCGTGGCCCGGTGCGCGCGAGCCACCGCGCGCAGCGCGTCCGCGGTCGCCGCGGGGACCCGCACGGGAATCCTGGCCGCGGGCTGCCGCGGCGCGGCTGGCCGCAGCCCGTCGGCGGGCAGCCTGAGCGGCTCGCATCCAGCGAGCTGGGCCTCCCAGTAGCCGAGCTGCCGGGCGCAGTCGGGGTCATCGGCGAAGGACCGCTCCCACCGGATGTAATCGCGGTAGGCCGTGGCGGGCGGCAGGTCCACGGGCCGGCCGTCGTGGCAGGCGCGGTAGGCGGCGGCGAGCTCGGACAGCAGCAGGGTGATCGTGGCGCCGTCGGCGATGATGTGGTGCCAGACCAGCACCAGGCGATGCCGCCCGGCGTGCAGCCGGTGCAGCTCCCCGCGCCACAGCGGCCCGCCGGTCAGATCCAGCGGGCGGCGGGCCGCCGCCGCCGCCAGCTCATCGGCGGCGGCCTCTGTCGTGTCGATCACGGGCAGCTCGACGGGTGCGGGTGCGGCCGCCCGCTGCAGCGGCTGGCCGCCGACGACCAGCATCGACGTGCGCAGGGCCTCGTGCCTGGACACGAGCTCGGTGAGCGCCGCGTTGAGCGCCGTCACGTCGAGCGGCCCGTCGAGCTCGATGACGCGGGTGAGATGGTAGGCGGGCAGCCCCGGCCGCGCCTGGTCGGCCAGCCACAGCCGCTGCTGCGCCGAGGACAGCGGGAACACGTCGGAGCGGGTGAGCCGGGCCGTGCCGATCTCGGCCAGCCGGTTCCTGGCTGCGCTGGCTGGGGGGGACGACCCCCCGGGCCCCCCGGCAGTGCTGGCTGGGGGGGACGACCCCCCGGGCCCCCCGGCAGTGCTGGCTGGGGGGGACGACCCCCCGGGCCCCCCGGCAGTCCTGCCCGCCACGGGCCCGCTTGCCGTCATCACGCCTCCGTATTCCGGCACGCTGCCACGGCGGCAGCGTGTCCTATTCAGCGTGCCTCCGGCCACGTCGGGCCGCTGCCCGCGCCGGTTACCCGCGGCGCTGGTTGGGACACTAGGTCGGGCTGACCGCGGCGGCATCCGCCGGACAGGGAACCCGAGGGCCCGCATTTCGCTGACGTCCGGGCCGGCCCCCCTCGCCGTGCTGACCGGTTGCCCGCCCCCATGCGTGTCCTGCTTACACGCGCGGCGGCGGGATCCGGAGAGCGGCCGCCCTGAGCCGCTCGTAGTGGGGCAGGTGGTACTCGAGGTAACCAGCGAGCATCGGATCCGCGGCGACCGCCTCCGGGTCGGGGGGCTCGGTGCGGACGAACCCGGTGGTCCGGCTGGCCATCTCGTGCCATCGGCTGGTCCGTTCCCAGGCCCGGTGCATCCCCGGCCGCCAGGACAGCGCCTCGGGTACGAACAGGATGCCCACCTCGCGGCAGTAAGCCCGGACCGTCTCCTCCGGCGCGGCTATCAGGTCCGCGGCATCGATCACGACCGGGGGCACGCCGGCCGCGTCGGCCACGGCATCGTAGATCTCGGCCAGCCAGGCGAAGCCGACCTCGTCCCGCCGCAGCCCGGGATGCAGCGCGTAGTGCGAGGCGATCGCCTCGGCGGGGTGACGGATGAGGAACGTGTGCACCGGGCCGGCCAGAAAGGCGCGGTCGGCCAGCAGCCGCGGATAGTAGTAGTCGGTGGTGTCCTTGAAGAACAGCGGGCCATCCTCGGCCAGCCGCCACAGCGCCGGTATGAGTTCCTCTTCGGACCGCACCACACGGCCGCCGACATCGGACTCGCCGAAGTTCACCACGTGCGAGAAGGGCTCGTGCAGCATGCGGTAGTCGCCCCGCTCGGCCATCATCCGCTCGAACGCGGTTGACCGGGATCTCGGCGCGCTCCACAGCGCCAGGATGCGGGGGGGCCCGGGGGGTCGTCCCCCCCGGCCAGCACCGTCAGGACCTGGTTCGCGTTTCATCTGCCCACTCAAGCGATCGCGTGCGGATATGTGGAATGGCCGAGGGACGCGGCCACTGTACGCACGTTCCGGCGCGGGGAAATAGCTCTCGGGCCTGGGGGTAAGCGCCATGCGGCACGGCCGCCCGGCAGCCTAAGCGCCCTGCTTCCCGCCGCCCGGTGATATCAGCGAAATGCACCGTGGCCGGCTCCGCGCCCTGCGGATGACGGGGCGGACCGCCGGTCTTAGCGTCCATCTGACGGCGATCACAGACGTGGCGGCTAGCGATCCCGCGGCCGCCGGGCGGTTAAGGAGCTGACATGGGCTTTGCCCAGCCCGGCGACGCGGACACCCCAGGCGGCGGCGGCAGCGTGGCCGGCGTCGCCACGCGCTCCGCGCCACGCGACCCGGGGACGGACGGCCGCGCCGTGCGGGCCGGGGGCGCCGAGCGGCTGGCCGCCTTCGGCGGGACGCGTGCCGTGCCCAGGCAGCTCCCGGGTACCGGCTGGCCGGTTATCACCGATGCGGACCGGGCCGCCGTCAGCGACGCCCTGACCGGGCCGCTCGTATCGGACACCGACGGCGGCACCCCGGTCAGCGAACTTGAGGAGCGCTGGGCCGAGCGCTGCGGCGCGGCGCACTGCGTGGCTACCTGCAACGGCACCGCCTCGCTTGCGCTGTGCATCGCGGCGCTGGGCATCGGGCCAGGCGACGAGGTGATCGTGCCGGCCATCTCGATGATCGCCAGCGGCCTGGCGCCGCTGCACACCATGGCGATCCCCGTCTTCGCCGACATCGATCCGGTGACCTTCACCCTCGATCCGCGGGCCGTCCGTGCCGCGATCACCCCGCGCACGGCCGCGATCATGCCGGTCCACCTGCACGGCCAGCCCGCCGACATGGACGCTCTCGGCGCTCTGGCGGCCCGGCACGGGCTGGCCGTGGTGGAGGACGGCGCGCAGGCCCACGGCGCGACCTACCACGGCGCCGCGGTCGGCTCGATCGGGGACATGACCGCCTTCAGCCTGCAGTACACCAAGAACCTGCCGACCTGCGGCGAAGGCGGCCTGCTGACCACTAACGACGCGGAGCTGGCCGCCAGGGCCCGGATGAGCCGGGAGTTCGGCGAGGCTATCGAGGCGGGCCGGCCGCGCGACTACGTCTCCTACCGGCTGGGCTGGAACGCCAAGCTGAGCTGCGTGCAGGCCGCCTTCACGCTGTCCCAGCTCGACAGGTTCGACGACTACGCGCGGCAGCGGCGGGCCAACGTGGCCGCGTTCGGCGACCGGCTGTCGGCCCTGCCGGGGATCGTGGTCCCGGTGGAAGCCCCCGGCACCGGGCACGCCTGGTACATGCTGCGGTTCCGGCTCGATCCCGCCGCCGCCGGGCTGCCCGGGATCCAGCCGGGCCGGTTCCGCGCCGCGGTGCACCGGCTGCTGTGGGCGGTCGGCGAGCCGGGCCCGACCGCCGACTGCCCGGCCGCCGAGGCGGTCATCGACGACTCGCTGACCCTGCAGAAGCGGCACCTCAACCCGCAGGCCGGCCCGGCGCTGCAGCGGTACGCCGATGGGTTCGAGAAGGTGTGGCGCCATCTGGACGTGGTCGCGCGCCTTGCCGGGGCCAGCCAGTGAGTGCCGGGCCGCTCGTCACCGAGCCCGGCACCGACCGGCTCGGCGAGGTGGCTGACAGGATCCGCCGCCGCGTGGTCGACATGTGCGCCGGGGACGAGGGCGGGCACCTGGGCGGGTCGCTGTCGCTCGTCGATATCCTCACCGCCCTGTACTTCGCCGTGCTGCGGGTGGATCCCGGCCAGCCGGACTGGCCCGATCGCGACGTGTTCGTGCTCAGCAAGGGGCACGGCGCGCTCGCGCTATACGCGGTGCTGGCCGAGCGGGGCTTCCTGGACGCCGGGGAACTGGATGCCTACGGCCGGCCGGGCAGCAGGCTGCTTGGTCATCCGGTGCGGACCGTGCCTGGCGTGGAGATGCCGACCGGTTCGCTCGGCCACGGGCTGGCGCTCGGCCTCGGCTTCGCCGTCGCGGGCCGGCTGGCGGGCAGCACGCGGCGCACCGTCGTCGTCACCGGGGACGGGGAACTCCAGGAAGGGTCGTGCTGGGAGGCGGCCGGCTGCGCCGGCGCCCTGCGGGCTGACCGGCTGGTCGCCATCGTCGACCGGAACGGCCTGCAGCTCACCGGCCGCACCGAGGACATCTGCCCGCTGGAGCCGCTGGCCGACCGTTGGCGGGCCTTCGGCTGGAGCGTGCGCGAGGTGGACGGGCATGACTGCGCCGCACTGGCGGCGGCGCTCGGCTCCACGCCCTGGCAGGCCGGCCGGCCGAGCGTGCTGCTCGCCCGGACCCAGAAGGGCTACGGCATCCCGTTCATCGCGGGCCGGCCCGCGTGCCACTACGCCAGGCTGGACGAGCGGCTGCAGGCCAGGACCCGCGGGGCGCTGGCCGCGTTCCTGCGCAGGCGGCCACCGTGGCCAGGCAGGCTTACCACGACCGCCTGCTGGCGCTGATGGCCACCCATCCGCGGGTGGTCTGCGTGGACACCGACACCGGCCTGTTCACCGCGGCCGACCGCGCGGCGGCCGGTGACCGGTACATCGACCTGGGTATCGCCGAGCACACGGCAATGGGCGTTTCCGCCGCGCTGGCCGCGCAGGGCTGGATGCCGTTCGTCACCATGATGGCCACCTTCGCGAGCACCCGCGCGCTGGAGGCCGTAAAGATCAATATCGCGCAGAACGGCCTGCCGGTCCGGATCATGGCCACGCACGGCGGCGTCGCCGCGGGGCACCTCGGGCCGACCCACCACGCGCTGGAAGACCTGGCGGTGATGCGCGCCCTCCCGCACATGACGGTCGTGGTCCCGGCGGACGCCGCCGCGGCCGCCAGCGTGGTCGACCAGACCGCGGACCTCGATGGCCCGGTCTACGTCCGGCTCGGCCGCAAGCCCACCCCCGGCCTGCCCGGTGACCCGCGGCCGCCTCGCATCGGCCAGATCCAGCCGCTGCGCGATGGAGACGAGGTGCTGATCGTCTGCTGCGGCCCGCATCCGGTCCTGGAGTCCCTGGCGGCGGCCGCGGAGCTTGGCCAGGCCGGCATCGCGACCGGGGTGCTGAACGCGCACACGCTCAAGCCGTTCGACGCCGAGACGCTGCTGACCCGTGCGGCGCCGGCCGCGCTCGTGGTCACGGTCGAGGAGCACCGGGTCGCGGGCGGGCTGGGCGGCGTGGTGGCCGAGCTGCTCGCCGAGCGCTTGCCGCGGCGGCTGCTGAGGATCGGCCTGCCTGAGGCGCTCGCGCCGGTGTGCGGGAGCCCCGAGCACATCCTGAAACTCCACGGACTTGACGCCGGCCAGATAACGGCCCGCGTCCGCGCCGCATTGGATGCCGGCCTGGCCACCAGGAGCACATCATGACCACCTGTCCCGTGTGCGAAACCCCGATAGAGATGCCGGACTTCTCCAGACTGAGCGAGATCCTCGAGTGCGCGGACTGCCGCAGCGAACTCGAGGTCGTCGCGCTCGACCCGGTCATGCTCGCCGTGGCTCCCGAGGTTGAGGAGGACTGGGGGGAGTGAGCCGCCACCGCGACCCTGCCGCCGTCGCGGTGCTCGCGTCCCAGCTCAGGCTGGACGAGAAGCGGCTGCTCGAGGCCATGGAGCGGCGGGGCATGGCGTGCGAGCACGTGGACACCCGGGCCCTGTGGAGCACGCTCGACGCGCGGGCGCGGCGCTGGCGGGGCGCGCTGAACCGGGAGATCGGCCTGGTGCGCGCGCTCTACGCGGCGCGGACGCTGGAGTGGACCGGCGTGCCGGTCATCAACGACGCGGCGGCCATCGAGGTCTGCGGCGACAAGTGGCGAACCTCGCTGGCCCTGGCCGCGGCCGGCCTGCCGGTCCCGCGTACCGCGCTGGCGCTCACCCCCGAGGCCGCCCTCGCCGCGCTGGAAGACGTCGGCTACCCGGCCCTGATCAAGCCGGTCACAGGCTCGTGGGGGCGGCTGATCGTCCAGCTCCGGGACGCCGAGATGGCCGGGGAGGTGCTGGAGTACGTCCGGGCGCTGCCCAGCCCCCAGTCCCACCTGTGCTACGTCCAGGAGCTCATCACGACACCTGGCCGTGACATCCGGGCCATCGTGATCGGCGGTGAGTTCCTCGGCGCGGTATACCGGATCGCGGACGGCACCCGGACCAACGTGGCCCGCGGCGCCCGCACCGAGCGGTGCCGGGAGTCGGCCGAGATCGCCAAGCTCGCGACAGCCGCGGCCGCGGCCGTCGGCGCCGACATCGCCGCGGTGGACCTGGTCGAAGACCCGGCCGGCCGGATCCTGGCGCTTGAGGTCAACCACCGGGTGGAGTTCTCCGGGTTCCAGGCGGCCATGGGCGGCCAGGTCGACGTGGCCGGGCGGATCGCCGACCATCTCAGCGCGAGGGCCGAGCGTTGGTGAGGGTCACCGTCGCCGGTGGCTCCGGCTACATCGGCGGTGAGCTGATCAGGCTGCTGCTCGGCCATCCGCGGGCGCGGATCGCCGCCGTCACCTCGGCCCGGCTGGTCGGCCGGCGGGTGGACGAGGCCCACCCGAACCTGCGCGGGCTGACCGAGCTCAGGTTCACCGACCCGGCCGACCTGGGCGATCCCGACGTTCTGCTGCTCGCGGGCCCGCACCGGCAGACCATGTCGGTCATGCCGGGGCTGCTCGGCCAGGCCAGGCACGTCATCGACCTGTCCGGTGACTTCAGGCTGCGCGACCCCGCGGTCTACGCGCGGTACTACGGGGTCGCGCACACCGCCCCTGAGCTGCTCGGCTCCTTCGTCACCGGCCTGCCGGAGCTGCACCGCGAGCAGATCCGGTGCGCCGACCGGATCGCCGTTCCCGGCTGCATGGCCACCGCCGCCATCCTGACCCTGGCCCCGCTGGCCGGGCTGCTGCGCGGCCCGGTCCAGGTCGACGCCCGCTGCGGTTCGAGCGGCGCGGGAGCCATCGCGAGTCCGGCCAACCTGCACGCGGAGCGCAGCGGCGCGCTGCGCGTCTTCGCCCCGGTCTCGCACCGGCATGAGGCGGAGATCGCGCAGGCGACCGGGCTGGCGGTGCGGATGTCGGCCACCGGGGTCGAGGCGGTGCGCGGCGTCCAGGTGCTGTGCCGGGCGCGGCTTGCCGACGGCGCCGGGGAGCCCGCGATCAGGGCGGCCTACCGGAGCGCCTACCACGATGAGCCGTTCGTCCGGATCGTCGCCCACCACCGCGGAACGTACCGGTACCCGGAGCCGAAGATCCTGCTCGGCTCGAACTTCTGCGACGTGGGCTTCGCACTGGACCAGCCGGCGGCGCAGGCGACCGTGATCGCGGCGCTGGACAACCTGGTCAAGGGCGGCGCGGGCAATGCCGTGCAGTGCCTGAACATCCGGCTCGGCTGGCCCGAGCGGCTCGGCCTGGAATTCCCCGGCCTGCATCCGGCGTGAGGAGCGTTATTCAAAACCGGCTCGCGAGTGCAGGCCCGGAGGGTCTGCGCGAGTGATCGGCCTAGGTCAGGACGATGGTCACCGTGGCAGGAATTTTGAATGACGCGACTTTTGAATAAGACACTGTGAATAAGACACGAGGTACCTGACGTGACAGCACCCGGCGCCATGGTGGTCAAGTGCGGCGGCAGCGCGGCCGTCGACCCGTCCTCGGTCTGCGCCGACGTCGCGGAACTGACCGCCGCCGGGCAGCCGGTCGTCCTGATCGGCGGCGGGTCCGCGGACATCGAGCGGCTCGCCGCCCGGCTCAGCGTGCCGATGCGCCGCCTGACCTCGCCCGACGGCCTGACTGCCCGGTTCACCGACGAAGCCACGCTCGAGGTGGTCTCGATGGCGCTGGCCGGGGTGGTGCAGCCCCGGCTGGTCACCGCGCTCCTGGCGGCCGGGGTGGCGGCCGTGGGGCTGACCGGCGTGGACGGAGCGCTGCTGCGGGCCCGGCGCCGGCGCGCCAAGCGCGCGCTGGTGGACGGGCGCCAGGTCATCGTCCGCGGCGACCACAGCGGGCGCATCACCGCCGTCAACATCGCGCTGCTGACCTGCCTGCTGGACGCGGGCTTCGTGCCGGTCGTGTCGCCGCCGGTGCTGGCCGATGACGGGTCGGTGCTGAACGCCGACGCGGACCGGGTCGCGGCGGCGGTGGCCGGCGCGATCGGGGCCAGCGCGCTGCTGCTGCTGACCGGGGCACCCGGGGTGCTGGCCGACCCGGCCGACCCGCGGTCCGTGCTGCCGGTCTGCGTGGTCCCGCCGGACGGCCCGCCGCCACAGCGGACCGGAGGCATCGGCGTCAAGCTGCTCGCGGCCCGTGACGCCCTGACGGCCGGCGTACCGACCGTGCTCATCGCCGGCGGGGACGGCCCGCGGCCGGTGCGCCGGGCGCTGTCGGGAGCGGGCACCACGGTGGCACTGGACGCGCTCGCGGCAGCCCCGGTGGCGCCATGAGCGGAGCTTTCGCCGGCGGGGTCAGCGGGGAAGCCGCCGTCGCGCTGCTGCGGCGGATGCTGGAGATACCCTCGCCGTCCTGCGCGGAGGGCGAGCTGGCCACCTATCTCCTCGGCGCGATGACCACCCTCGGCCTGGCCGCCCGGCTGGACCAGGCCGGCAACGTGGTGGGCGAGACCGGCCGGGGCCAGGGCCCGCACATCATGCTGCTCAGCCACCTCGACACGGTGCCGGGCCAGCTTCCGGTCCGCTCGGCCGCCGGCCGGCTCTACGGGCGGGGCGCGTCCGACGCGAAGGGCCCGCTGGCCGCGATGATCTGCGCGGCCGCCGGAGCCGCCGGATTCCCCGGCCGGATCTCGGTGATCGGCGCTGTGGAGGAAGAGGTGCCAAGCGCGCGAGGCGCGGTGGCGGTCCGCGATTCCTACCCGCGCCCGGACGCCTGCGTCATCGGCGAGCCGAGCGGCGGGTCCGCCGTCGTGCTCGGCTACAAGGGAAAGCTTGACCTGCGCTACAGCGTGCAGTGCCCGCCGGCCCATCCGACCAGCCCCGGGCCCAAGGCGTCCGAGCTGGTGACCGACTGCTGGGCGGCGCTGAAGGAGATCCTCGGCCCCGCCGACCACACCGTGTTCGCCCTGCCGGGGGTGACGCTCGAATCGCTGTCCGGGGACACGGCACAGGCCACCGCCAGGATAGGCGTCCGCATGCCGCCCGGCTTCGACGCCGACGCGCTGCTTGCCAAGCTCAGGGAGCGCCTGGAGGCCGGTACTCTCACCGTGCTCGGCGCCAGGTCGCCGTGTGTCATGGAGCGCCGCAACCCGGTGGTCAGGGCGCTGACGGCCGGGATCAGGCGGCAGTCGGGCAGGCCGCCCCGGCTGCTGATCAAGACCGCCACCTCGGACATGAACACGCTGGCCGAGGTGTGGGACGTGCCCATGGCCTCCTACGGCCCGGGTGAGAGCAGGCTCGACCACGCCGATGACGAGCACATCGTCCTCGACGACTACTTCCAGGCGATCGCGGTGCTGTCCGATGCGCTCGCCGGGCTGGCAGATCTGCCAGCCCGGCGGCCTACGCCACGATCTGCCAGTGATGACCGCCCCCGGTGAAGCGGGTCTGCCGGGGTGCCACCGGCTCACCCGGACCGTGGGACAGGCCCTGGAACGAGATGCCGCCCTTGTAGAGCTCGGTCACCACCTCGGCGGTCGCGCCGGCCGAGTCGATGAGGACATCGGCCGCGGCCCGCGCGGCCCGGATGGCCGGGTCGAAATACCTGCCCTCGTAGACGCCGCGCCCCATCATCTCGGACAGGCCGTGCATCAGCCGCAGGGCGTCGGGATCCATGACCACCTGGTATACCCGGGCGACGCAGAATCCGAGCAGGTCGAGGCCTGGCGCTTCGTAGACTCCCCGGCATTTCGTCCCATTAATGCGGTTTTCCACCACGCTGCGAAGGCCGACGCCGTGCCGCCCGGCTATGGAATTCGCGCGCTCAAGCAGTTCGCGCGCCTCTCCCGGCGCATTCCCGATCGCCGCGGGCCGCCCGCCGGCGACGGTCACCGTGACCGGCTCGGGCTTGTCCGGAGCCTGCCGCGGCGCGAGGGTCAGCGCCCACCAGGCCGCGGCGTCAGGAGTCTGCAGGCACTCCAGCGCCGCCCCGTCGTGTGCGAAGCCCGCGAGGCTGCCATCTGCCGAATAGTCCGCCGTGCTCCGCTGATCGGCGGCCAGGCCGCGGTCACGCAGGTATTCGGCCATGTCCGAGCGGCCGGGGAACCGGGCGAGCAGGCCAGGATCCGTCCAGGGGGAGACGGCCCGCAGGTCCGGCGCCAGCGCCGTGACATATCGCTCGAACCTTCGCTGGTCATTGCCGCCGCCGACGCAGCCGTGGGCGAGCACCGTGCAGCCGGCGCGCCGCATCGCATCCGCCAGCCCGGCCACGAGCACCATGCGTGAGCCGCTGGTCGTGTTCCAGTAGCCACCGTCGTACCTGGCCTGATAGCGCACCAGGTCGAGGGCCAGTCGCGCGATCTCGTCGCGCAGATCCACCACCACCGTGGCCACCCCGGCGGCCTCGAGCGAGCGGGCCATCCCGCGGACGTCCTCGTGGTCCGCCTGGCCGATGTCCGCGACGAAGCCAAGCGTCGGCACCGAGGAGGCGGCGAGCCAGGCGGCGACCGTCAGGCACGACAGGCCGCCGGATACGCACACGCCGACTTTCTCGCCAGCCAGCTCTTCGGATAGCATCGCGCTCCATATAGTGGATCTTTGTTTTATATATAGTGGATCTTTGTTTTACGCAGGTTAATTGCCTAGGATAGAGCGTTATTCAGAACCAACGCTGCCGGTCGCGCCGGCGCAGGCACGGGCCGGAGGGCCGTAACGGGCGAAGCCGTTCTGAATAAAGCTTGTAAAACGATACCGGGCCGGTTGTGTCATGTCAATCATTCGGATTGGGTAACTGGCCGGCTTAGACATCGCGTAATGCCATGGCGGCGTGGCCGCACCAGTCTTTGGCATTGGCCATCCCCGGCGCGGGCTGTCACGTAATGTGGTCAGACGGCGGGCGGGGTTCGAGGTTGCCGGCAGGCGCGCCTGCCGGGCGCGCCGCGGCGGTCGACGACCGCCCGGGCCCCGTGCGGGTCCGCGAGATTGCATCGAATGGCCGATAATAATCACAGCGCTTACACCATATTGATGAATATAAAGTAGGTGCCCATCCGGCTCTTCCCGTAGTTCTGGTCTGGAGTTAGAGTTCCTCAGTAATGCGACGCGGGAAAGGCTTCGTAAAATACATACTTACCGCGACGGCCAGGTCGCAATCAGGGAGTATTGACGTGAGCGAGAAGCCCCGCGAGGATGGGACGGGAACGACGACCGGGGCGGCCGCCCGGTTCGCCCCACGGGGCAAGCCGTCGCCATTATGGCGGCAGCCGGGCTTCACCAAGCTCTGGGCTGGTCAGTCGGTGTCCCTGCTGGGTTCCTCGGTCACCACCCTGGCGCTGCCGCTGACCGCGATCTACACGCTGCACGCGGACGCGGCGCAGATCGGGGTGATGAAGACCCTGCAGTGGCTGCCCTGGATACTCGTCTCGCTGTGGGCCGGCGTCTGGAGCGACCGGCACCGCAGGCGGCCGGCGATGGTCGCCGCCGACCTTGGGCAGGCGCTGGTCCTCAGCACCATCGTCGCCCTCGGGGTTGCCCACCTGCTGTCGCTGCCAGTCATGTTCGCCGCGGTCTTCTGCCTCGGCACGCTGACCGTGTTCTTCACCCTCGGCTACAGCGCCTACGTGCCGTTCATCGCGGGCCGCGACCTGCTCGTCCCGGCCAATTCCCGGCTGCAGGCCAGCGCCTCGTTCGCGGCCATCGCCGGCCCGAGCCTGGGTGCGCTGCTCGTCGAGGTGCTGACCGCGCCCGTGGCACTGGTCGCCGACATGGCGTCCTGGCTGGTGTCAGCGGCCAGCCTGCTCTGGATCCGAAAACCCGAGCCCGCACCCGACCGCCCGCCAGGCAGAACGAGCGTGCGGGCCGAGATCTGGGCGGGCTTGTCGATGGTGTTCTCCAATCCGCTGCTGCGGGCGCTGATGGGCACCTCGGGGTTCTTCAACCTGTTCATCCAGTGGATGAACACCCTGTTCTTTCTGTTCATGGTGCGTGACCTCGGCCTGCACGCGGCCACCATCGGCCTGATGGTGAGCTGCCAGTCGACGGGTGCGCTGGCCGGCTCCTTCCTGTCCAGCCCGGCGAGCCGCCGGTTTGGCATCGGCAGGGCCTTCATGGCGGCGGTCGCCTGCGAGTGCCTGGTGATGATCGTGGCACCGCTGGCCCCGGCCGGCCATCACCTGCTTGCCGCCGTGGCGATCGGGGCCATGCTGTTCGTCAACGGCCTGGGATCGACGGTGTCCGGCATCATCGGCACCAGCGTCCGGCAGGCCGTGACCCCGCAGGGCCTGATCGGCCGGATGACCGCCGCGTTCCAGTTCGTGGGGTACGGGGTGCTCGCGCTCGGCGCGCTGCTCGGCGGCCTCGTCGGCCAGGCGCTTGGCCTGCGGCAGGGCCTGCTGATCGGCGCGATCGGGATCCAGGGCACGATCATCTGGATGGCCCTGTCCGCGCTGCCGCGGGTCCGTGAGCCCCCGGTGGCACACTCCGGCGAGGACCAGCCAGCCTCCGGCATCACCGCGGGAGCCGGTACCACCCGTGACACCGGCCAGGTCGGCCGCCTGAGACCGGCGCCGGCCTCGCCCGAGGCGGCTGGGGCGCAGGATTAACGCCCGCCACGGCCCCGTCCGCTCGTCCCTGTGCGGGATCCGGCAGCCGCTCTCCACGCCTGCTCCTGCTCCCTCGACCAGCCAGCGGGCGCCCGAGCCAGCGCGCCCGCGGGCGGGCACCGCCGCGGCCAGCGTGGCGGCCGCGCAGCCAGCTCATGCCAGAGCAGACGTTTCATGGAGGGAATATGCCCGTTCGGGTGCTGATCTGCGACGAGCTACCGGTGGTCAGAGACGGCCTGCGCTCACTGCTCGACTGCGCCGCCGATATCGAGGTGGTCACGACGACAGGCAACGGCATGGAGGCCATCGTGCTCAGCCGCAGCCTGCGGCCTGACGTCGTCATCACCGACCTCAAGCTGGAGGGCATGCCCGGCCTGGAGATGATCCGCCGCCTCAGGAAGGAAGACCTAGACCCGAACCCGGAGTTCGTCGTCTTCGCGCTCATCGACGACGACCAGATCATGAGCGAGGTCCTGCATGCCGGGGCGAGCGGGCTGCTCGGCAAGGACGCGAGCCCGGAGGATCTCATCTCCGCGGTCAGGCTCGCGGCGCGCGGCCAGACCACGCTCGCACCGGTGCTCGCCAAGCGGCTGGTGAACTGGTTCTGCGAGCGCAGGAGCCCGTCGGAGGTGGTGCTCGAGCCCCTGCTGTTCTCGCTGACCCCGCGGGAGCGCCAGGTGATGATGCTGGTCGCCCGCGGGTACTCCACCGATGAGATAGCGCGTGAGCTGACGATCGGCGTCGCCACCGTGCGCACCCACGTCTACCGGCTGCGCTGCAAGCTCGGCGCCCGGGACAAGGCCCAGCTTGTCTCCTTCGCCTTCCGGTCGGGCCTCATGCAGGTCGCCTAGTCCGAAGTTCCGGCGCTTCGGGGGGCTGATCCGCGCGTGGCCTGGCACGGTGTCCGCCAATCCACGATCACGACACTTCGGCCTGGTTTCTCAGGCAGGCTGTTTCGCGTCCGCGCCAGATCCGGCGACCGCGGAGGCGCCCACCAGCCGCCACAAGGCTCCCGGCCGGCCGTAGCGGACCGGCTCGGCTGCCGCGAGCCGGTAGTAGCGGTGCAGCGGCAGCTGAGAGGTCATCGACCGGCTGCCGCAGGCCTGCATGGTCAGCCGCGAGATGTCGGCGAGCGCCTCGGCGGCGGTGGCCAGCGCCTCGGCCGACGCCGTCGACGGCCTGCCGGTGTCCGCGAACCACACCGCCCGGTACACAAGCATCCGGGTCACGCGGAGGGTCACGACCGCCCTGGCCAGCGGGAACGATACGGCCTGCAGGTCGCGTAGCGGGCCGCCGAACTGCCGCCTGGTTCCGGTGTACGTGACGGCCGCGTCGTGCATTCCGCCCGCCAGCCCCAGCAGGTAGGCGGCCTGACGGACGCGCGCTCTGGCGAGCGGCCCGCCGCCGGGGGTCTCGACCCGGCGCAGGAGGTCCGGCTGGCCCACCGGCACGTCGGTGAGCTCGACCACATGCGGCCACCGGCCGGTGTGCCACGTGATCCCGGCCGACCCGGCCGGCAGCAGGGCCAGCGCCGGCGCTCCGCGTACCCGGGCGAGTACCGCGACCATATCGGCGTCGGCCGCGTCCACGGTGACCGTGCCAGACAGCTCCCAGCCGCCATCGGACCGCCGGGCCTGGACGGCGGAGCCTGGCGGCAGCGCCTCCAGCCCGGCGGCGGCCACTGTCGCGCCGGCCAGCAGGCGGTCGAGCACGTCGGTCCGGCCGGAGGCGACGGCGGCGTCCGCGGCGAACGCGTCGGCACGGTAGGGGTTGCCGCACGCCGCCCGGCCGAGCTCCTCGCTGACGGTGACCCCGGCGGCCAGCCCGAGGTCCAGGCCGCCAGCGGTCACCGGCAGCTCATAGAGTGGCATGCCCAGCTCGCTGAGCAGCTCGCGGGCCGGGCTGTCCGGGCCGTCGCTGACCGGTATGCCGCGCACGGCAGGCCGGTCAGCGACGCCGGCCAGGCCGGCCCGCAGGGCGCGGCGCAGTTGTGCCTGCAAGGGATCGGGGCTGAGGTCCATGTCAGGCGGGCTCCTGTCCGCTCGTGTCGATGGCTGCCGCGACGAGCTGGAGCATCAGCTCCGACGCGCCGCCGGAAAGCGTCAGGCCAGGTGCCTCGAGATAGCCCTCGTCCAGGACCGTCGCCGCGGGGCCTGCCGCCCGGTCGGCGGCGTCGGGTATCCGCCCGCCCCACCTGCCGATCGCGCTGGCCAGCTCACTCGTGTAGTACTTGGCCACCGCGGCGGCGATCTCGTCGGTCTGGCCCGCCATGATGCCGCCGAGCATCTCCCAGGCCAGCAGGCGGCTGGCGTGCAGGCCGGCGACATGCCGGCCAACCTGCTCAAGCAGCCCGTCGTCGTCGCGGGTCACCGCGGGCCGCCCCGCCACACAGGCGAGAGCCGCACCGAGCCAGCGTTCCGCCTTGAGGTAGTAGTCGATCCCGGTCCGCTCGACCGCGAGCACCTTGCTCAGCAGTGACCAGCCGTCCCCCTCGGCGCCGAGCAGGGCGCCCCGGTCCACCCTGGCGCGGTCCAGCTCGACCCGGTAGAACGGCTCGTCGAAGATGCTGGGGATGGGCGTCACCCGGATTCCCGGCGCGGTCATGTCGAGCATGAACAGGCTGATCCCGCTGTATTTGGTCCCGTCCCGTGCCGTCCGCGCCGGGCACAGCCCGTAGCTGGCCATCGAGGTCTTCAGGCTGAAGACCTTCGTCCCGCTGATCAGGTAGCCGTCGCCGCCGGGTTCGGCCACGGCGGCGAGCGAGCCGAGGTCGGAGCCGACGTCGGGCTCGGTGAACAGCACGCTGACGTAGTCCTCGCCGCGGGCCATGCCGGGCAGGTAGCGCCGCTTCTGCTCGGCCGTGCCCACCATCAGCAGGAACTGGCCGACGATCTGGATGGTGCTGATGTGCAGCGTGTCCGGGATTCCGGCCCGGACCAGTTCCTCGGTCACGATGATGCCCTCGGCGAAGGTCCGGCCCTGCCCGCCGCAGTCCACCGGCCAGTGCGGCCCCAGCAGCCCGCGCTCGCCAAGCACCCGGTACAGGCGCCGCAGCTCAGGTCCGCCGATGTCGCCCGCGGGCAGCTCGGCGAGCGCGGCCCGGATGGCCGGGCCGCGCAGCTCGCGCCGGACCTCGTCGCGATAGCGCTCCTGCTGGTCAGTCAGACCGAAGTCCATCGGCGTCCTCCTTCGGTTGTCGCAGGCCCGCGGCGGCCTCGATCTCGCTGGCCACCATCGCCAGCGCAGGCGGACGGAACAAGGTGAAGTGGTCGCCTGGCAGCCGGACGGTGCGCATCCGCCCGGTCACCACGGCCGCCCAGCGCCGCTCGATGATGTCGGCTTGCTGGGTCACTATCAACGTGACCTCCCCGCCGTACGTGGTGGCGGGACGCTTGTACGACTGCAGCCCCAGGCAGCAGCCGCGGAAGGTCTCGTATCTGTCGGCCAGCTCGGCGTCGGTGAGCATCAGGCTGATCCCGGCCGCGTCGAGCGCGCCGCGCAGGCCCGCCCCGTCCAGGCCGGGCGCGCCGTCCAGGCCGGGCGCGGCCGACTCCGCCGCGGCCTCGTTCCCGCCGGTCAGCCGGATCAGGTCGTAGACGAACCGGCGCCGCAGCGTCGGCTCGTCTTCCGGTGGCCGGTCGCCCCAGTAGCAGCAGTCGATCAGTACGGCGTGCGGCGGCGTCCCGCCCGCCGCGGCGTGCTGGCGGGCCATCTCGAAAGCCAGCACCCCGCCGTGCGACCAGCCGGCCAGCAGGCAGCGGCCGGGGTCGGCGACCCTGGCCAGCGCGGTCAGCAGCCGGCTGGCCACCGTGGCCATCCGCTCGCTGCCCGGCACGTCGCGATCGGCAGGATCGGCGGCGCACCCGATGACGTCGATCTCCGGCCGCAGCGCGCGGACGAGCGGCGTGTAGCAGAACAGCGCGCCGCCGGACGGGTGCAGCAGCACGAGCCTGGCGGGCCCGGGGCCCGGCCGCAGCGGCACCAGCGGATGATCGGCCGCCGCGCCGGCCCGCTCGGCCTTGATCTTCAGGAACAGGGCCCGCCGGTCCGGGGGCAGGCTGCTCAGCCGGTCGCTGGCAGGGCCGTTCACGTGCCGCTGCCCGCGTCATCCAGCAGGCTGCTGACCTGTCCCTCCGGCATCTTCTCCAGCAGGTCGAGCAGCTCGTCATCGCTGAGCTGGGCGGCCCGCAGGCTGTCCACGACCGAGGCCAGGTGCGCGGCGGTGGGGGAGGTGAAGAAGTCCGCGAGCGAGATGCCCACGCCGAACCTGCGGTTCAGCGCGGACATCAGCTGCGCGGCCTGGAGGCTGTTGCCGCCCGCGCGGAAGAAGTCGTCGTGAATACCCATGCTCTCGTTGCGCAGCAGCGGGATCAGCACCCCCTGCAGCACGATCCGCTCCGTCTCCGTTCGCGGCCCGCCATCGGCGGACACGGGAACGGCGGACAGGTCAGGCTCGGGAAGCTGGCGCTTGTCGGTCTTGCCGCTGCTGCCAAGCGGCAGCTCGTCCAGCACGACGAAGTGCGCCGGGATCATGTAGGAGGGCAGCCGATCGGCCAGGTGATCGCAGATCGCCCCGATGTCGGGCGCCTCGCTGCTGCCCGGGCCCGGCGTGACATACCCGGCCAGATAGCGCTCGCCCTCGCTGTCGGTCCAGTCCCGCACGCTGACCTGGCCGATGCGGGGGAAGGACGCGAGCGCGGACTCCACGTCGCCGAGCTCGATCCGCAGCCCGCGGATCTTGACCTGCTGATCGACCCGGCCGAGGAAGACCAGCCGCCCGTCGGGCAGCCGGGTCACCAGGTCGCCGGTGCGGTACAGCCGCCCGTCGCAGGCGGTCCCGAAGGGGTCGGCCAGGAACTTGCGCTCGTTGAGCTCGGGGCTGCCCAGGTACCCGACGGCCAGGCCGGCCCCGCCGATGACCAGCTCGCCGGGCACGCCGGGCGGCAGCGGCCGCAGCCGGTCGTCCAGCACGTGCGCGACGTGATTGGCCATCGGCAGCCCGATCGGCGGCTCGGCGTCCCACGTGCCCGGGCACTCCTCGGCGATCATGGTGACGGTGCACTCCGTCGGGCCGTACCCGTTGAAGAGCCTGCGGCCCTTGTTCCACCGGTTCACCAGCTCGCCGCTGAACGCCTCGCAGCCGACGAAGGCGATCCTCAGGTCGGACAGCCCCTCGGGCGACAGCAGAGCCATGACCGCCGGCGGGATGTCGGTGATCGTGATGCCCTCGTTCTCCAGCACCGCCTGCAGCCGCTCGATGGACAGCCGCTCCTCGTCGCTGAGCAGGCGCACGCACGCGCCGTTGAGCAGTGCGGCGAAGATCTCGAACAGCGACACGTCGAAGGTGGCCGAGGCGAACCCCAGTATCCGGTCGCGCGGTGTCACCTCGAACAGGTCGCGGATGGAGTCGGTGAAGTTCACCAGGCTGCGGTGCGTGGTGAGCACGCCCTTAGGCCGGCCGGTGGTGCCGGAGGTGTAGATCACATAGGAGATGTCGCCGGGCCCGCTGGCCGGTGGCGGGTCACCGGCTGGCTGGCCGGCCAGCTCGCCGCGCAGGTCGTCAAGGACGAGCACCGGGGCGGTGGCGCCGGCCAGCGCCGCCGTGGTGGCCGCGTGCGCCAGCACCGCCACCGGCTCGGCGTCGGCGACGATCCCGGCCACCCGGGCCGCCGGGTGCGACGGGTCGAGCGGCAGGTAAGCGGCACCGGACTTGAGCGCGGCGAGCATGGCGACGACCAAGTCGCTGCAGCGGCGCAGGCACAGCCCGACGATCGAGCCCGCGGTGGCGCCGCGGTCGCGCAGCAGCGCCGCGAGCTGGTTGGCACGGCGGTTCAGCTCGGCGAAGGTCAGCGCCTCGTCGGCGACGAGCGCGACCTCGCCAGGAAGCTCGCGGGCCCGTGCCTCGAACTGCGCGGTGGCCGTGGTTTCGCGCACCGCCCGGTCCAGCCCGCTGCCCACGGTCAGCAGCCAGGCCCGCTCGGCCGGGGTGAGCATCTCCACGTCGCCGGCCAGCGCGTCCGGTGCCGCGGTGAGGTTGTCGAGCAGCTCCCGGTAGTGGCGAAGGTGCCCGCTCATGGTGTCGGCGTCGAACAGGTCGGTGTTGTACTCCACAGCCAGTGTGGCGCCCTCGCCGGGCCGCTCGGCCACGATCCAGCTCATCTCCATCCGCGCGCTGACCCCGTAGGGCCTGCGGTAGGTGACCGAGATGCCGGGGAGGGTGATCGGCGACCCGGCGGCGTTCAGCACGAAGGTGGTCTGGAAGATGGGCAGCCTGGACGGGTCGCGCGGCGGGCTCACCGCGTCCACGAGCTTGCCGAACGGCAGGTCGGCATGGCTGATCGAGTTCACCATCACCGGCTTCAGCCGCTGGATCAGCTCACGGAAGGTCGGATTGCCCGACAGGTCCGCGCGCAGCACCATCATGCTGATGAAGAATCCGATGACCGTCTCGACGGAGGGGTACTGCCGGTTGGCGTTGGGCGCCCCGATGACGATGTCGTCGGCGCCGGAGCAACGCTGCAGCAGCGTGAAGAAGGCCGCCACGTAGACCGTGTACGGGGTGACTCCCTCTTCCCTGGCCAGCTCCCGCACGCGGATCTTCAGCTGCTCGGTCATCGGCGTGGTCACCTGCAAGCCGTTGAAGGTGACCGACGCGGGGCGCGGCCGGTCGGTCGGGAATTCCATCGTCGTCATGCCCTTGAGCTGGTCACGCCAGTAGCTGCCCAGCTCGTCGAGGCGGTCGGCCAGCCATTCCCGCTGCCAGGCGCTGTAGTCCGGGTACTGGACGGTCAGCTCGGGAAGCCGCGCCGGAGCGCCGGTCACGGCACTGGTGTACAGGGCGGCGAGTTCCCTCTCGAACATGGCCTGCGACCAGCCGTCGAAGGCGATGTGGTGCACGTTGAACGCCAGGTAGCAGTCACCGGGACCGATGCGAAGCAGGTAGGCGCGCCACAGCGGCAGCGTGCCGAGCTCGATGGGAGTGGCGGTCTCCTTGTCCAGCAGCTCCTCCGCGGCCTTGAGCCTGGCCTCCTTGTCATCGCCAGGCACGTCGATGACCGGCAGCTCGACGGGGACGCTGTCGGCGATGACCTGGACCGCCCCGTCGTCGCGGTCGACGATCGCGGTCCGCAGCGCCTCGTGCCGCGCGACCACGCCGGCCAGCGCGGTGCGCAGCGCGCCGACGTCCAGGTCGCCGCGGAGCCGGTGGAAGACCGGCACGTTGTAGACCGACGTGCCTGGCGCCAGCTTGTCGAGGAACCAGAGGCTCTCCTGCGCGTACGACAGCGGGGCCGGGCCAGTGTCCCGGCGCGGGCTCGGGCCGCGCGTGGCGACCCCCTCGACCTGGGCCCGGAGCTGCGCGAGGAACCGCGCGCGCTGTTCCTCTGGCAGGTTCGCGAGGCGCTTCATCATGTCGCTCATGACTGGTTCCTTCCAGACCCGCCCCGGCTCGTCCCTGGAACGCAAGGCGGGTGGGGCCACTGCCCTCGGACAGCCCCGGGTATCCGGTGTCGCTATGGACAGTAGGGGCCGCGCGCCGCGCCGCCATCCGCTGCGCTGGGAGTTGCTGGCCATGCATTCCGCTGACATCGGCGACGCTGGTGCAGTCACACCGATGACGACGCGCCGGGCTTGTACGCGGCGGGCTTACCCGCCGGGTGCAGCACGACCGGCATGCTGGTGATCCCGTTGAGGAAGTTCGACTCCAGGTGCCTGGCGGGTCCCGCGGGCTCGAAACCGCTCACCTGGGCGATGAGCTCCGACAGCAGCAGGGACAGGCCTACCCTGGCCGGCGCGCTGCCGATGCAGCGGTGCGGCCCGGCGCCGAACGCGACATGCGGGTTCGGGTCCCGGCGCGGGTCGAAGACGTAGGGGTCGGTGAATACCGTCTCGTCCCGGTCCGCGGACGCGAGCCAGGCGGCCACCAGGCTGCCCGGGGGGAGGATCTCGTCCCCGAGCGTGACCGGTTCGGTTGTCCGGCGCAGCAGGTGATTGATCGGGGTCGACCAGCGCAGCGCCTCCTCCGCCACGGTGGGCAGCAGCGTTGTGTCCGCGCGCAGATCCCGCCACATGTCCGGGTGCTCTAGCAGGACCAGCAGCAGATGCGAGGCAGCCTGCGGGACGGTCGGGGTGGCGCCCATGATGAACGAGTAGCAATTGACGAGCACGTCATTGTCGGTGGCGGGCTGCCCGTCAATCTCCAGCGAGATGAGCATCGATATCAGGTCGTCGGCCGGCCGCTCCCGCCGGGCCTCGATCAGCTCGGTGAGAATCGTGAACAGATAGACGTGAGCGACCTGGAGCGTGCCGCGGTCCATCCCGGCCGTATAGAACGGGTCATCGGGCGCCAGGCCGGCGATCGTCCAGCGCGCGACGTCCGCCCAGTGCTTCTCCGGGATGCCGATGACCTCGCCGGCGATCGCCATCGGGATGGCCGTCGCCAGCCGGGCGAAGTCGATCTCCCGCTCGGCGACCGCGGCCGCGATCATGGCCCGGACCCGTTCCCTGATCCTCGCCTCATGCTTGTTCATGACCTGCATGGACAGCATGTGCATGCTCGGCGCCCTGATGATCCGGTGCCTGGGCGGGTCCATCAGGTGGATCGCGCTTCCCCTGGCCGAGTCGCCATGCAGGACGGTGAGCATGGTGCTGTGCTCCGAACTGTACCGGCGCGTGTCCTTCAGAACCCGGACCACGTCGTCGTACCTGGTAACCGACCAGAAGGGGGTGCCGTCGGGCGCGGCCTGCCGCCATACCGGGGCCGACGACCGGAGCGCGCGCCACGCCGCGTGCGGATCTCCCGATCGGTAAAACCCGGCCGGAAAAAGGTCTATGGCGGCAAGCGGTACCAGTTCCTCGCGAGCCGGCTGAGTCATGCGCATACTGGCTCCCTCTCGTGGCCGCGCCAATCCGGTCACCAGATCCCGGGACACGGCATGGCCGCAGGCTAGCCTCCGCGCTGAGGTACCGAAAGGGGGGGCAGCCAACCATTTGATAAATCAGCAGAATGATGTAAGCACGGCGCTGATAATTATCCTGCCCAGGTCAGGCTCATCAGGCAGCCACCCAGACCCGCGCCAGCCCGCCAGCTTGTACGCAAACCCGGAATCCGTCCCAGCGCGCTCAGCGGAGTGGACGCCATCTCCATCCGCCGATCGCGATAACTGGGGAACACCCTGGGCTGTTATCGTTTTCACCCAGGGATTCCCCCGCTGCCAGTCGGTGATCTCGTAAGCTAACGTGTTTGGTGTTCTGGAAGTACCGATGTTTCTCCTCATGACCTGCGGAGACGAAATGAGCGGCTTGGTGCTGGCGGATCGGGTCTGGGTGAAGTTTCACGGGGACCGGGGCGGGGACGGCCCGATGACGCTGGGTCAGGACAATACTATCCAGTGGACGGGGAAACTGCTGCCGGAGCATTCTTTCACCATGTCGGACTGGGTTTTCCAGGTTCCGGCGACGGCCGGCGTTGACGATGTGGCTGCCGTCTGGGCCGTGCTGATCTCCCGGCATGAGTCGCTGCGGACGACGTACCCGTCGGCGTGCGGCCCGGATGGCTGGCCGGTGCAGCGGGTGGCGGTCTCCGGTGAGATCGCGATCGGTATATACGAGGTTGACGGGGATGACAGGGATGACTCGGCCGCGGCGGCGCGGGCGCTGATCTCTGTGCTGCGGGAGCGGCCGTTTGAACTGGACCGGGAAATGCCGGTGCGCGTGGGGGTAGCGGTCACGGCGGGCGGAATCCGCGCAGTCGTGGCCGTGTATGCGAAGGTGGCCGTGGATTTCGGCGCGATGGCGGTGCTCGGCCGGCAGTTCGCCGAGCTGGCCGCCGATCCGGACAGCCGGGTGGTGGGGCCGCGTGCTCATCAGCCGCTGGACCAGGGGGAGGCCGAGCGTTCGGTCCGCGGCCGGAAGCGGGCCGGGGCGGCCCTGCGATACTGGCGGGATCAGCTACGGCGCGGCCCGCAGTGCATGCTGACGCTGCCCGAGTCGGCGCCAGGCGACGCCGGCCTGCCGTCGGCCTGCTGGCTGGCTTCGCCGGCCGGGGCGATGGCGCTGCCGCGCATCACCGGGCGGACCGGCGCCAGCCCGGCCGTGGTGACCTTGGCCGCGCTTACCGCGGTGCTCGCCCACCGCACGGCCAGCCGGTCCTGCATGCTCTGCTCGCTGTCGAGCAATCGTGACGGCGTGCGGCTGCGTGACTATGTCGGCAGCCTGGCCCAGCACTGCCTCATCCTCATCGACACCAGCACCACCAGGTTCGACGACTATGTCCGCCGGGTCGGCACCGCGTCCCTGCGCGCGCACAGGAACAGCCTGTTCCACGCCGACACGCTGGAAGCGGTGCACAGGGCGGTTAACTCTAGCCGCGGGATCTCATTCGACCAGGACTTCGTCTTCAACAACCTCAGCGCTCACGGGGTGAACCCGCGAAGCTTCGGACTGGCCCCGGCGACTGGTGACACGGCTGGCGGCACGGCCGGGACTCCCGGATCCCCGGCTGAAGCGGAGGGCACGCTGCAATCGTGGACGCCCACCTCGATGCCGTCCACCCTGCTGAAGGTCGAGATGCTGGCGGCTGAGCCGGCCCTGGAATTCGTGCTGACCAGCGGCGATACAAGGCGTGTGCCGCAGGCGGAGCTCATGCTGCTGCTGCGCGGCATCGAGCGGCTGCTGGTGGCCGCGGCCGCGGGTGATCCGGACCTGAGCCAGCTCACCCAGATCACCGGCGTGGAACCGGTAGCACGTGACGGCGACTGGCTGCATACCGACTCCTGCTGGATCGAGCTGTCCGCCACCCAGCGGCTGGTTGAAGAGGCACTGCCGGGCGCCGCGCCGCGCGTGTTCGCGGTCCCCGGCCCGGACGGGGCCCCGGTCCTGACCGCCTACCTCACCGCCACCGAGGCCGCGCGCACCCCCGAGCAGGCACACGCCGCCTGCATGCGCGCACTGCCAGGCCGGCACACAGCCATGGCACCCGGCTGGTACGTGCTGTGCGCCAGCGCTCCCCACGGCCCCGGGGACCTGACCGGATGGCAGCACGAGCCTGTCCTCAGCGACGGCGACGGCCGCAACCCCGCGTTCTCTCGCGACTTACCGGATGAAAAACGTGTCCACGCGTTATCTGCGTGCGCTTAAGAACGCACTGACCGGCTCCGGCAGCAGTCAGCTCATTTTCCTCTGCAATTTCGAGGCCGAGGCGCGGTGGGCCACGAATTATGTCGGGTTGCCCGCCCCCGGCTTCAGCGCCTCGACGGCAATCGTCCAGCGCATGGAGGAGCTGGGATGCCTGCTTGCCGGGAGCGATGATGTGCTGATACTTAAATATCCGCTTGACCGCGAATATCAGGCTTACCTGACCAGGCTCGGGCTCCCGCTGCCAGCCGTGGCCGTCCCGGAGAACGTGGTGCCGGGCCGGAGCACCACCGAGGACGTGCTGAACTCCCCGCTCCTGCTTGACCGACTGTCGCGGCTCGCCCGTGACGGCGCCCTCCTGCTGCCCATGGGAACCACCGCGGCCGAGCAGGAACTGGCCGAGAGATGCGGGCTGCCGCTCGCGGTTCCCGGGGCCGCTGCGTTCGAGCGCGTCAACAGCAAGATATATGGCCGCTTGCTCTGCCGCGATGCGGGCCTCCGCCCCGTTCCCGGCCACTGCTGTGAAAGCGTCACCGAATTCGCCGAGATCCTGCACGGATACAAGCCGGCGCTGGAAGCGGGCGGCCGGGTCGTCGTCAAGGAGGCGTTCGGAGTGTCCGGCAAAGGGCTTGTCGTTCTCGACCAGCCGGGCAAAGCCGACCAGCTGCTCCGCATGATCCAGCGTCGGGCAGCCAGGACCGGCGATCCCCGGCTCCATCTCGTGGTCGAGGAATGGATCGGAAAGCGATATGATCTCAACTACCAGGTGACCATATCCCGTGACGGCGGCATGAACTTGGATTTCATCAAGGTCGCGCTCACCGAGAATGGCGTCCACAAGGGCCATCTCATGCCAGCGCCACTGACACCCAGAGAACGCGGCGAGATCGAGCTTGCCGCCGTCGCGGTCGGCAAGCGCCTTCATGCGGACGGCTTCTGCGGCGTGGTGGGGGTTGACGCCATCGCAGGCGCGGACGACACAATTTACCCGGTGCTTGAGATCAATGCCCGGCTGAACATGTCCACGTACCAGGGCAGCGTTCTCGAATTGCATCAGCCGGACGGCTGCATGGCCCTTGCTAAATACTATTCGCTGCGCATAAGCGCGCCATGGCCATTCGGCCGCATCAGCCGGGCGCTTGGCCAGATGCTTGAGCCAGGCAGGCCACCATACCTCATCATCACCTGTTTCGGCACGGTCAATGCGAACGTCGCAGCCGGCCCGGCCGCCGGAGGGCGCCTGTACGCCATACTCGTGGCGCCTGACCAGGCGCGGCTGACGGCCCTTGATGGTGCCGCGCAGGCAATTCTCAGCCGACTTTGCGATGGGTAGGAAGAGACCAGAAAGGAACCCGCAGCATGGACCGCTCCGCCATTATCGCCGGTATTAAGAGCGCCCTCGGCGAAGTGCTCATGGACCAGGTCTCGGATGTGTCCGAGGAGACCTTGCTCTTCGAGGAACTGTACCTGGACTCGACCGCCATCCTCGAGCTGCTCATGGCCATGGAGGACACCCTTGGCCTAGAGGTAGATACCGAGAACCTCGACATGGAGACGTTCAAGACCATCGGAACGCTCGCCGACTATGTCAGCGCCACTCTCCACCTCGACGGTGACTCCGTGCGCTCCTAGCGACAGCCCCCGAGGAGCCTGTCATGACGTGCTCATCTGTCACCTCCTACCCGGACGCGCTCGACGCCCTCCATGAACGGGTCGCCCCGGGCAGGCTCGTCTCATCGCCGACCGGCCATGTGCTCGCATCCGCGGCCAGGCTGCCCGGCCTGCCGCACAGCTCGCTCAGCATGCTGGGCCTTGGCGTGGCGCACGCCGGGCCCGAATCCGCGTTCGGTGCCGGGGCGGCGGCCGACCGGTTCGCCGTCGGCCTGCTCGACCTCCACCGCGATCTGCTGCGGCAGACCCTGCGCCAGGTCATGAGCCACCTCGCGGCGCGCACCTCCGGAGGCTCCACGCTGCTGGCCAAGCAGCTCATCCAGGGTGAACTCGCGGACATCGCGATGCGGCTGGCTGAGGACGAGGCGATGCCCGCCGTCAGCCGCGCCGTCAGCCGGCTGGCCCGGTGGGAGGCGCACCGGCAATTCATCATCCTTGGCAGGCGGCTCTTGCGCTTGCTCGGCGCAAGCGGCTTCCTGATGGACGGTCCCGCGGCGTCACTGCATCTCGCCGAGGTAACAGGCAGCGTATATCTGCACCCTGCGGCGGAGGAACCCGGTGACTGAATTCAGCCAAGGCGGCCCGCTGCCCGGCGCGGACCTGTGCGAAGAGGCGCCATTGCGGGCCCTTGACGCGCACTGCGAGGAAGTCGCCCGCGAGTTCCGGGCGGCAGGTGCGAGGCTTGACCGGGATCCGGATGCCATAGACGGGCTCATGCAACTACCCGGAGTCCGGTTCCTGAGACAGGTCCTGCTGCCGGCCGAGTACCGCTCCCAGCCACTCGACGTCAGCCCCGGGCTCGTTGATGCCGCGTTGTCGGCCCCAGGCCTGGCCATCCTCATCGAGCGGTACGCCTACGGTGACGCAGGTGTCATACTCGCCAGCCCCGGGCCGTCCCTGTCGGGCGGAGTGATCGACAGGCTCGCCACCCCTGAGCAGCGCGACTGTTATTTCAGCCGGCTGGCGTCAGGTCCGGTGCACACGTTCTTCGGCCTCACGGAGCCGGGCAAGGGGTCCGCGGTCACCGAACTGGCAACCAGCCTGACGCCGAGGCCTGGTGGCGGCTGGGTGCTCAGCGGCGAGAAGTGCTACATCGGCAACGGCACCAGGGCGCAGATGGGCGTCGTGTTCTGCCGCCGCGCGCCAGGTCCGTGGGGAATCGAGGCAGTTCTCCTCGACACGAGCTCGCCGGGGTTCAGCGCGGAGCCGCTGCCTATGATGGGCCTGCGCGGTGCCCGGATCAGCCGGCTTGTCTTCGACGATGTCTGTGTCCCGCCGGAGAGCCTGCTCGGCGCGCACCTGCCGCCCAGTCGGCGCGGCCTGCAGGGTGCGACTCAGGCTCTGTACCGTGTCCGTCCGGGAATCGGCGCGATGGCGGTGGGCTGTGCCCAGGCTAGCTGTGACTATCTCAGGCTGCACAGGCCAGCGCTGCGCGGGGCTGACCGGCCGCGGCTCGACCACATGCTGAACCGCGTCGCCGCCGCGCGCCGGCTGGTCCACCGGGTTGCCGCCGACCTGCATCGCGGCCTGGTCAGCACCCACCGCATAGGCGCCGCGAAAACGCAGGCGGCGCACACGGCAGAAGACGCGACGCTCCTCGCCGCCGAGCTCCTCGGCCCAGCCGCGCTGGTCGAGCACCCGTGGCTGGAGAAGACCTGCCGGGATGTCCGCGCCTTCGAGCTCATGGAGGGGACGACGAACCTACACCGGCTGTCGGTCTTTCACGGGCTTATGAAAGGCACTTTCTTCGGCGTGGGCCCTACTGGGCGCGGATCATGAGGGCAGCCAGCTCTGTCCGGGACGACACGGTCAGCTTGCGGAAGATGTTCGACAGGTGCATCTCGACCGTCTTCTCCGCTACCGATAGCCGCCGCGCGATCGCGCGGTTGGTCAGGCAGTTCCCGACCAGGGCTGCCACCTGCAGCTCCCGATTGGTCAGGGCGGATAGCCGGCCGTCTCCGTTGTGGTGCGCCGGGGTGCCGTTCGCCACGTGGACGTCCGTCCGCGTGCCGGATGGCAAGGACCGCCGCACAGCCGCCACGTCCTCCCATGTGTCCAGCGGCTGCCAGCGGCCGTGGTGCCGGTACGCCATGAGCTCGCCGTCGGCGATCATGTCCCGGATGGGTCCGGCTTCGAGCATCACGTCCGCGTCCGGCGGTATGTAGCCCTTCACGGCCGCCTCTTCGAGCACGAAGAAACCGATGCTGACCAGGCCTGACGGGGTCTGCGGGTGCTGGCCGAAGCCCAGCACACGGTGATCGCCCGCAAGCGTGACGTCCCCGGGCCTGGCGGGCGGGACCGCCACCGCGACGGTCGCCATCCGGCCATGCGCCCGGTGAAAGCTGATGAGCTCGGCGACGTTCACGTCGGCCAGTCCCTTGCCATAGGCGGCTATTATCGGCCAGCGCGGCACAAATGACGCGGCGTTGCGCAGTCGCGTCCCGGTGCCTGAGAGCTCGCCGGTGTCAGCGCAGGTGATGGTCCAGCCTTCCTCAGGGTGCTCGCCGAGAATCCGCACGGTGGGATCACTGCCCAGATGGATGGTGAAGCTGGCGCTGCGCAACTCCAGGCGCAGGAGATAATCCTTCACCTGCTGCTGCCCGGGACCGGCAAGCGCCAGCACGAATTCGGTGCTGCCGTAATCGGCGAACTGGCGCATGATGTGGACGAGCAGCGGCCTGCCGGCGATGCGGAGCAGCGGCTTCGGCACGGCCGTGCCGGACTCGGCGATGTAGTCGCCCGCGCCACCGCACAACAGCACTACTGGAGGAGCGGGGCCATCGGGTACAGGCGGGCGATACCTGGTGGTCTCTGCGCGTTCCATGGGAACCTCCGGTTGACGGTGATCGTTCAGATCTCCCGCCACCAGGTCTGCCTGACGCGCGGCGCAGGCTCGTTTTTCGCGGAGATCGGCCAGGCGATGGCCTGGTGTCTAAGGAAATGAATATAGACCAGGCGCCGGCGCGAAGCGATACGCAAATCGTCAGGTGATACCGTTAGGTGATCTTCAGCCATGGTGAATAGCATGATCCGCGGACCGCCGGGAGCTGCTCATCGCGTGTTCCGCGTCTCGCCGGCGAGACGCGCCCCAAGTACTTCGGCGAGAAGTGCATGACCTCCGGGCTGGAGAATGCCGCAGCGGCGGCCTAGTATTTGAATCGCCGAATCGAACTGGAGAGACACGGGTCATGGCAGCTTATGTTCCGGCCATCGAGGCTGTCGAAGCGTTCGTCCCGCCCCGGTCGATCGCCATCGAGGATACCGCGGAGAAACTTGGACTAAACCGAAATCAGCTGAAAGTGTTCCGGCGTGTTCACGGCTTGGCGCACGTGCGCTGGGATCCGGGCCTCATGCTCCTGGACCTCCTCAGCGCCCCGGCGGAAGCGCTTCTTGAAGCGGTACCGGACAGGAGCCACATCCGCTACGTGATCTATGCGCATACGGCGCCAGACGTCGCTCCCGCGCACGTCAGCGTGGCTCAGTTGCTCAGGGCCAGGCTGGGGCTCGCCCATGCCGAGGCGTTCGCGGTGACCCAGCAGCATTGCGCTAGCGGCCTAGCCGCGATCGACATCGCGGCACAACTCCTGCTGGTTTCCGGTGATCCGGCGCTCCGTGCCCTGGTAGTCACAGGGGAGAAACCAGCGTCGCGCGTCTTCTCCTTCATTCCGAACATTACGATCATGGGCGAAGCGTCGGCCGCATGCCTGGTGAACGTAAGCGGCGACGGCATGCGGATACGGTCATACAGCGTAAAGACCAAAGGTCGGTATTCGCAACTGTACCCGTCTCAGGAAGTGCTGGCTGAGTTCTTCTCCACCTATGCGCCCAACGTGACCGAGACGCTACGAGAAGCTTTAGCCAAAGCTGGCCTTGGCCTGGGGGATATCACGATGATTGTCCCGCATAACGTTAATCTCTCATCATGGCGGCGCGTCATCTCGGAACTAGGCGTGCCCGGCGATCTGGTGTACCTCGACAATGTTCCCCGTTATGGTCATTGTTTCTCCTCGGACCCGTTCCTGAATCTTGTCAGCATGCGCAGTGAGGGGCGACTCGCGGATGACGGTGTTTATGTTCTCATGGCTGTCGGCCTGGGCGCGACCTACGCCGCAATGGTGATCGGCGGCTGAGGGGAGCATGGCTTTGCACAGCGCGACTTTCGAATAAGACACACAGCACCGGAGAGCCGATGAACAGCGGATACACCATTCAGGGGCAGCCAGCCGCGGACCTCGCCTCCACATTCGGTACGCCTGTCTACATCTATGACGCTGACGTGCTGAGCAGCACATTCGCCGGGCTGCGTCAGCGCCTCAGCAAGGGCGTCGACCTCTTCTACTCGGTCAAGGCCAACCCGAACGTCAGCATCTGCGCGGTCATGGCGTCTCTTGGCACCGGGCTGGAGGTGTCCTCCCTGGCGGAGCTCGCCACGGCACGCTGGGCTGGCGTGAATCCGGCGAACGTCATCTTCGTCGGGCCCGGAAAGTCGGAGCCGGAACTGCGGGCCTGTGTCGAGTACGGCATAGCGGCCGTGGTGTGCGAGTCCCTGGACGAACTGGTCGCGCTGGATGAGCTGAGCGGTCCAGGCGCCGCGCCCCGCGCCCTGCTGCGTGTCAATCCGGCGTTCACCACGAAGGGTGCGCGGCTTTCTATGGGGGGCAAGCCCCGGCAGTTCGGAATTGATCACGAAATCCTGCTGCGGAGCGGATCGATCCTGCGTGCCCTGCGACATGTGCGGGTGACCGGAATCCACGTCTACATGGGCACCCGAATCCTTGACGCAGCAGGAATCGTTCAGAACACGAGTGCCATCCTGGCGGCCGCAGAGGAATTGAGCGCGGAGCTGAAATTCCCGCTGGAAACCGTCGATATCGGCGGCGGTCTCGGTATCGCGTATTTCGATAATGAGAAAGATCTCGACATCGACCAGGTCGCGAGCGGAGTCAATGCCGCCGTCGCCGATTTCAGGGGGCGGCACCCGGATTGTCAGGTGATAATGGAGCTGGGTCGTTACCTGGCGGGTCGCTGCGGTATCTATCTCGTGCAGGCGAGATATGTCAAGGAATCCAAGGGAGAATGGTTCGTTGTAACGGACGGAGGCATGAATCATCACATGGCGGCCGTGGGGGTGGGCAGCTTCGTCAAACGCAACTTCCCCGTGCGGCCGGTCACCCGTTACGGCGACCTCGCCAGCCACCGTTATACCATCACGGGCCCGCTGTGCACGCCCGACGATGTGCTCGCCAGGCGCGTGGCACTTCCCGGGGTGCGGCCGGGTGATCTGCTCGCGGTCGAACGCTCGGGTGCCTACGGCCCGACCGCGTCGCCGGGGTTGTTCCTCAGCCACGGCTACCCGGCTGAGGTGCTCGTGGCCCATGGCGTCCCGCACCTGGTCAGGCGCCGGGACACCGTCGAGGACATGCTCGGTAAGCAGCATCTGGTTCAATACTGGAGTTGAGGGTCAAAGCCAATGCCCCTGTCGCTGCAAACTGCGGTGGCGTTCGTACCGCAATACAGCTACCCATGCCACTTCGAACCCGAAGTGATTGAATTCAATCAGGCTGTGCTTGCACCGTACGGCATGAAGTTCGCGCCCGAACGGACGAGCGAGGAAAGCAATTTTACCTTCCTCGCTCTGGCTGAGCAGATCTTGTATTCGGCTCCGGACCCGCTGCCCGGGCCCGACCTCATCATCGTGGCTTACGCGCTTCCTGATCCGCATTCACTGGAGCAGACACTTTCTTCCCACCTGAATAATGTATTCGGCGACCAATCGATTAGCTTCGCCATATCCGAGCAAGGGCTGGCTGCCCCTTTCACAGCGCTACGGGTGGCCGATTCCTACGCGCGATCGGGACGATGCCGCAGCGTGGCTCTGTTCATCCTGGAACAGGCTACATTCCCTTATGAAATGCCATTCGCCCAGGACGCCAAGCTCGTGGATTCCGGTGTCCTCTTGTTTCTCGGACAGGCCGGAAGCTGGGATATGACCGGAGTGCGCACGGCGAGCCCGCAGGCGGGCTTGTCGGAATTGATCCGGATTCCAGCCGGACAGTCAGCGCAAGAAGTCCTGGTTGTCGCCGGGCCGTGGACGGACCTCAGCCAGGCGGACGTGGCTGGACCAAAGATTCACCGGGTGCCTCCCGGCTCCTACTGCACGAGCGTCTGGCTGGAACTCGCCGGGCATTATCAGGGCTGGGCCCAGGACTATACGACGATCGTCGTTTGCGACACCGATCCCGGCACCGGCATCAGCCAGGCTGCCACGCTGTCCCGCGCCGGCCATGCCAGAAGGTGCGCCCCGCCCCACCCGCCTGACCAACAGGAGGTCCAATGATCACGCAACCGCCGGCCGGCGCTCGGCAGGACCTCGCGGAGGAAAGGGCTCCCGGCCTGGCGACGCTGCCCGATGTGCTGGCCCGCGCCGCCGGGCGGGCGGCGCAGGGCCCGGGAGTGCCCGGGCGGATCACCTACGTGCGCGAGGACGGCAGCACCGCGGCGCACTCCTACCGGGACCTGTGCCAGGAGGCGGAAAAGGTGCTCGCCGGGCTGCGCGGACTCGGGCTGCGGCCGGGTGACCCGGTCATCCTCCAGCTCGACGACAACGCCGACTACCTGACCGCCTTCTGGGCGTGCGTGCTGGGGGGCTTCATCGCCGCGCCGCTGGCGCCGCCGCGCTCGTTTCACGGGCCTGGCCTGGCGGCGGCCAGGCTGCGCGCGGTGTGGGAACTGTGCGGGCACCCGCCGGTGATCGCCGGCCCTGCCGCGGCCGCCGAGCTGCGATCGCCCGGCGGCTGGCCCGGGACGGCCCCGCCGCAGGTGGCGGCCATGGAATCGCTGCGTGCCTCCGCACCGGTGCCCGTGCCCTCGCGGGGGGGACAGGGGGGGTCGGCCCCCCGGGCGAGCACAGCAGGCTGGCACGCCAGCCGCGCGGACGACGTGTTCGTCATCTTGTTCACCTCCGGCAGCACCGGCGTGCCCAAGGGAGTGACGCTGACCCATCGCAACGTGCTGGCCACGGTCGGGGGCTACTCCGAGCTGGACGGCCAGGGCGAGCAGGAGGTCACCTTCAACTGGATGCCGCTGGATCACTCCGGCGGGCTGCTCGCGTTCCACCTGCGCGAGGTCTGCCTCGGCTGCCATCAGGTCCACGCCCGCCCGGAGGCGATCTTGGCGGACCCGCTGCGGTGGCTGGACTGGCTCGACCGTTTCCGCGTCACCTGCACCTGGGCGCCGAACTTCGCGTTCAGCCTGATCAACGACCAGCTCGCCGCCAGGCCCCGGCGCAGGTGGGACCTGTCCCGGCTGCGCTACATCATGACCGCCGGGGAGATGATCAACGCCGGGACCGTACGCACGTTCCTGGCGCTGCTGGGCGAGCATGGCCTGCCGCCGGACGCGGTCTACCCGTCCTGGGGGATGTCGGAGACCTCCGGCGGTGTCACCTTCTCCAGCGCCTTCGCCCTGGCCCCGGCTCCGGGGGAGGGCCGCTTCGTGGACCTGGGCGAGCCCATTCCAGGGGCCGCCGTGCGGGTGGTAGATGACGGGGGGAGCGTGCTGCCGGACGGCGAGCCTGGCCGCATCCAGGTCAAGGGGCCCACGGTCACCCCAGGCTACTTCCGCAACCCGCAGGCGGACCAGGCCGCGTTCACCCCAGACGGCTGGTTCGACACCGGCGACATCGGGCTGTTGCGCGCGGGACGGCTGGCCATGACCGGGCGGGCCAAAGACATCATCATCGTCAACGGGCTCAACTACTACTGCCACGAGATCGAGGCAGCGGTGGAGGAAGTGCCCGGGGTGGCCATCACCTGCACGGCGGCCTGCGCCGTGCAGGCCGCCGGCACCGAGGCGCTGGCCATCTTCTACAGCACCCAGCTACGGGACGACCAGGCGGTGGCACAGCAGTGGGACGCCATCCGCCGGCACGTGACCGCCGTCATCGGGCTCAGCCCGCTGTACCTGCTGCCGGTAGAGACCGGGGCGATTCCCAGGACCCAGACCGGCAAGATCCGGCGGGAGAAGCTGAGACAGCTATTCGACCAGGGCAGGTTCGACTCGGCCCGGGCACGCAGCGACGAATTCGCCGCCACCGCGGCGCATCGGGCCAGCCCGTCGGCGAGCCCTCCGGGCCAGGAAGGCCAGGACGGGGAGGCGGAACGCACGCTGACCGGGATCTGGCAGTCCGTACTCGGCGCCGACCACGTCACGGTACACGACGACTTCTTCGACCTCGGCGGCGATTCGCTGGCAAGCATGCGTATCACCTCTCTGGCCCGCAGCGCCGGGCTGCACATCACCCAAGACGACATCATGGCCAGCAGAACCATCGCCCAGCTCGCGGCCATCGCCCGCGGGGATAGCGGCATAGGAGCGGGACGATGAGTACCTTCAGCCAGACCGTCATCGCGGACGACGGCTATATCCGGCGCGGCGAGCTGGCGCCGCTCGGCCTGCGCCCGGGCCTGGCGAACCCGTACGCTGTCTACGAGCAGCTCCGCGCCCGGGGCACGCTGGCCTCCACAAGCAGCGGCAACTGGGCGACCGCCAGTTACCGACTATGCGACGCCGTGCTGCGCGACCGGCGCCTGGGCGTCAACCGGCTGGCCGGCGTGCCCGGCGGCGAAGCGGACGAGTCCTACCTGTCGTTCCTGGAGATGAACCCGCCGGACCACACCAGGCTGCGCCGCCTCGCGATGCCCGCGTTCAGCCCGAAGGTGGTGGCGAGCTACTCCGGCCAGATCGAGCGTGTGGTCGGGAACCTGCTGGACACGGTGGCCGGGGTCGGCGAATTCGACCTGATGTCCGCGTTCGCGGAGCCCCTGCCCATCGTCGTCGCCACCGAGCTGCTCGGCATCCCCGAGTCGGCCACCACGGACTTCGTCCGCTACGGCACGATCGTCGGGAGGGCGCTCGACGGCATCCAGTCACCGCGTCACGCCGCGGAGCTCAAGGTGGCCGACGCGGAGCTCCGCGAGCTTTTCGGGCGCCTGTTCGACCTGCGACGCCGGGAGCCGAGAGAGGACATCGTCAGCCATCTGGTGGCCGCCGAAGGCGACCAGATCAGGCCAGCCGAGATCCTTCCGATGTGCAACCTGCTGCTGGTCGCGGGTTTCGAGACGACCGTCAACCTGATCGGCAACGGCGTGCTCGCCTTGCTGGATCACCCGGAGCAATGGGAGGCGCTCCGCGCGGATCCGGCGGCGATGGCCGCCAGGGCCGCCGAGGAAGCCCTGCGCTATGATCCCCCGGTTCAGCTCACGTCGCGGACCGCACTGGAGCCACTGGAACTCGAAGGGCAGCGGCTACGCCGGGGCCAGGGGATATTCACGCTGATCGGCGGCGCGAACCGCGACCCGGAGGTCTACGATCGTCCCGGCACGTTCGACATCACCCGGGACAGTCCCGCCCCGCACCTGGCGTTCTCCAGCGGCATCCACTACTGCATCGGGCAGCCGTTCGCCCGCCTCGAAGCAACCATCGCGTTCCGCATGCTGGCCGAGCGGATACCCCGCCTGGCCCGCGCCGGGCGCGTCAGGCGCCACAACAGCACGACCATGCGCGGCCTGCGTCGCCTGCCGGTTACCGCGGCCGGCTCCTAAAACGTGACCGGCAGCGTCACGGTGCCCCTCGTCCGCAGCGAAGGCCGCCACTGGAGTTCTCCGGCCGGGACGGCAAGCTTCAGGCCGGGGAAACGACGCAGCAAGGTCGCAAGCGCGATCTCGCCTTCGAGGCGGGCAAGCGGAGCCCCGAGGCAGAAATGGATGCCATGCCCGAATCCCACATGCTTGTTGTCCTTCCGCCGCACGTCCACCTCATCGGGGGACGTGAACTGCCCCGCATCGCGATTGGCGGAGGCGAGCGCCAGCATGACGGTGTCCTGCGCACGGATGCGGGCCCCGCCGATTTCCATGTCTTCACGGGCGAAACGCCGGACCGCGAGCAGCGACGGACCGTCGAAGCGGAGCATCTCCTCGATCGCGTTCGGCACCAGTGCCGGATCATCGATCAGCACCGCCCACTGATCCGGTCGCCGCAGCAGCGCGACCACCGCGTTGCCGATGAGGCTGACCGTGGTCTCATACCCCGCCGAGAAGATCAGGAACGCTAGCGACGTGAGCTCGTCCGCGGAGAGCCGGTCTTCGGCGTCACGGGCCGAGATCATATCGCTGAGCAGGTCGTCGGCAAGAGCGTCGGCCTTCCGCGCGACGAGAGCGACAAGAAATTCCGCGATGTTCTGGACAGCCGTACTGGCGTCCTGCGGGCTGGCCTGCCCGGCCTCGGCGGCGAGCATGGTGCCCAGCCACTGCCGGAAGTCTTCGTGGTGCCGCGAAGGAATGCCAAGCATCTCGCCGATGACGGTCAGCGGGAGCGGGGCCGCCAGGGCACGGTTCAGATCTGCGTGGCCGTGCGGTGCGACCGCGTCGAGCAGGTCATCGGTGACCTCCTGGATCCGGTCGCGCATCTGCGCGACCCGGTGCGGTGTGAACGCCTTGCTGACAAGGCGCCGGAGCCGGGTGTGGGCGGGCGGGTCGGTATTCATCAGGGTGGCGTTGAGCTGGGGCGGCAGTATCAGCCCGCGCCAGCCAGGAGCGTGCTCGTTGTTCATCGACAACCGAGGGTCGGCACAGGCGTTGTAAACGTCGGCATATCTGGTGACCATCCACACAGTGGCGCCATTGGGCATCTGCGCCTGCCGGACCGGGCCGGCGCGCCGGAGTTCGGCAAAGAAACCATGGGGATCTGCTAGGTAATTGGCATCGAGTCGCATCCGTAGCTCCCTAGTGCGCGCGTCCGCCAGCCCCGCCCCGGGGCCATCGTGATAATGCCCTTAGTAGATGCCTGGGCGGCAGGACCAGGGTGCCGCCGGGCGGCTCACATGGCAACACTTATCCTCGATCCACCGCGTTAATAGGGGTGATCGTTTTCCGTTGGCCGGCCAGGTGAACCGATCTTGACAGTGGCGGTGGATGTGACTTTCCCGCGCGGTCTGGGCTGGTCAGGTGGCGGTGGCGGGCGGACCGCGGGCGGCGAGTGTAGTGTGATCGTGATGCGGGTATCTGGCGTGTCTCGCCGGCGAGACGCTCCAGTACGTATTTCCAGGTGCCAGTCGGCTTCGACTCGATGAGGGGCTGCGACGTGAGGCTGGAAGATTTTTACGCACGTTATAAGACAGTCCAGGCCCGGTCCGGTGAGATTGGCTATTTCGACTCAGCCGAGGATCGCGAAGGTAACCACGGTGTCGTGTTGTTCCTCCATGGAATCGGCACGAATGGATACCTGTGGCGTAACGTTATCGATCTGCTTCAGGCCGAACGTCGCTGCCTCGCGATCGACCTCCCCCTGCACGGCCGCAGCCCGGCCGCAGCCGACCAGGATTTCTCCTTCCCGGGTCTCGCGGCCGTCCTCGAAGACTTCTGTGAGGCTCTGGGGCTCACTGGGATCGACCTCGTCGGCAATGACACCGGAGGCGGGATCGCGCAGGTCTTCGCGGCCCGGAGGCATGGCCTCCTGCGGAGCCTGGTCCTCACCAACTGCGAGGCGCATGACAACGTTCCGCCCCCGGCGTTCAAAGCCTCTGTACAGCGGGCGGCCAGGGGGCAGATCGCCCCGAACGCCGCCCGCCTCCTCGAAAACCTGGACCTGGTACGCACCGGCGGCGAGCTCAGGCGCGGATACGAGAACCCCGAACGGCTCAGCGACGAGACGATCCGCTGTTATCTCAGGCCCGTGCTCGGCACCCAGGCCGCCGCCCGGCAGTACGAGCGGGCGCTGACCTCCCTGGAAGCGGAGGACCTGCTGGCCGTGGAGCCGGAGCTGAAGAAATTGCCCGTGCCCGCTCTCATCGTGTGGGGAAACGCTGATGTCTTCTTCGAGACGCAATGGGCGTACTGGCTGCGCGATACTCTTCCCGGCGCGCGCGAAGTGGTCGAGATAGAGGGCGGCAAGCTGTTCTTCCCCGAGGAGCGCGCAGCGGAATTGGCGGAATGCCTGCGTGCGCACTGGGCCTCGTTGAGCGACGGATGAACGCCGCAGGCCTCAGGTGCTGGATGCTCGCCGCGGCGGACGAATACATGGCAGCAGCACGCTGCTTTTATGTCGTGACTGTGGTCCCATAGCATTAGCTCGCGTATCCGCGCAGCGTTCTCGCTTATACCTAGATCGCTAGGTATTTCGCGTTCCCGGAGAGAGTTATGGCGTCATCCCGTTATGACTTTGATCACAGCCATCCAGGGCTCACAGCGCTCCAGGCAGCGACCCGGCCAGCCCGCCAGGAGGTGCTTGCGCACGGCCTCTACGAATCCATCGCCGAGCTTGGCGATGTGATCACCTTCATGGAACATCATGTATTCGCGGTATGGGATTTCATGTCCCTGCTCAAGAACCTGCAGCAGCAGCTAACCTGCGTCCGGGTGCCATGGGTGCCTGAGGGGCCCGCCACCTCCCGGCGGCTGATTAACGAGATCGTCCTCGTCGAGGAAAGCGACGAGCTCGGGGGAGGCTACATTAGCCACTTCGAGCTGTATCTGCGGGGAATGGAGCAGGCTGGGGCGAGCACTGCTCCAGTGAATTCCTTCCTAGCCCGGCTGCGCGCCGCGATTGAAGTGACCGACGCTTTGAAAGCGCCCGGCATTCCCGATGCCGCGGCCGGCTTCGTCTCCACGACATGGGCCATCCTGGACGCCGCGCCGACTCACTGCCAGGCCGCTGCGTTCGCCTTCGGCCGCGAAGACCTCATCCCCGAGATGTTCGAGCGGGTGGTGCGCATCGATGACCATGGCGGGAAGCTGGCCTACTTCAAGGACTATCTCGCCAGGCACATCGAGGTCGATGCCGACGAGCACACGCCGATGGCCATGCAGATGCTCATAGATCTGTGCGGCGAGGACGATTCAAAATGGGCTGAGTGCGCAACTGTGGTTACCCAGGCGTTGAATGCGCGGATAGCCCTGTGGGATACTATTCACGCTGCCATAAAACGCTTACCGGCCGCATTCTAGCAGCGTTTCATCGTGCCGCGTGCGCAATATTACCTACAAATTATCCGCAGTCGGCATTGCATTCCGGTGTCGAGTTAGGGGTCGCTCATGTCAGGTTCGACAGCGGATCCAGGCTGGGTCGACGAGGTGCTGCTCGGCGGGAAGGACGACGATGCCTGCCTCGGGCTCGGCGGCGTGGTGAATCGCGGCATGCTCCGGAGTGAGGTAGCTGACCGGCAGGCCAGGCTCACGTCGGCCGGTATCGCCAGGGGCGGTTCGGTAGCGCTGCTGCTGCCGCCGTCGCTCGCATTCGTCGCGAACCTGCTCGCGGCCTGGCGGATCGGCGCACAGGTGACCCTCCTTGATCACCGGCTCACGGCGCACGAGGTCCGCCTCGCTCTCGCCCGGGTCAGGCCGCAGATCGTGGCGCGGGCGGCTAGTGCCGACGGGATGACGACACGCGGTTATTACGACGTCGCGGACGTGGGCGAAACGCACCCTGGCCGGCCAGCTGAGACAGAGCACGCCGTCATCCAGCTCAGCTCAGGTTCGACCGGGCCGTCCAAGGTGATCGGGCGAACCTCGGTGAGCCTGCTGTCCGAGGTCGAGCGCTACGCGCGCATCGATGGTGTGCCGCGCGAGGGGGAGCGGGTCGTCCTGCTCGCATCGATGGTCCATGTGCTCGGGCTCGTCGGCGGCCTGCTGTACGGGCTGGCCACGGGCGCATGCCTGGTCCTGCCGGACCGGCTGACCGGCGAGGGCATCCTGCGCGCGATCGCCGCCGGTACGCGGCGGACGACGGTCATCGGGGTCCCGTTCCACATCGAGCTCCTCGCGGCGATCGAGGCTCCCCCGGCCCTGCCGCAGTTCGTCCGGATGACCACTGGCGGGGAACTGGTCCGCGGCAACGTGCATGAGTCTTTCACCAGCCGTTACAGCGCCTCCCTTGGGACCATGTACGGGATGACGGAGCTGGGGGTCATCGCCACCGATTTGTTCGGCCGGCACCGTCCAGCGCTCGCCCCGGCACCCGGCATGGCGCTGCGCGTAGAGGACGGCGAGCTGCTCGTCCGGTGCCCGGACACGCCTTACGTGGGGCTGTCGGACCCGGCGCGGTGGGCAGACGGATGGCTGCGCACGAGGGACGCCGCCTCGATCGACCAGGCCGGGCTTGTCACCATCCACGGACGGCTCGACTCCCAGATCTCCATCGGCGGCCTGAAGGTCGACCTCATGGAGGTTGAGCAGACCCTGGCCGGGCTGCCGGGCGTGGTAGAGGCGGTCGTCACCTACGACGGCGCGATCGAGGCCTACGTGGTCGTTGCCGAGCCAGCGTGGGTCGCGGGCCTCGACCAGGCGCTGACACATCGGCTTGCCCCGTACAAGCGGCCCCGGCGCGTGCGGGTCGTCAGAGAGCTGCCGCGCACTGCCGCAGGGAAGCTCGTCCGCGACCGGGCAGTGCTGGCCGCTGCCGCGCGGGGCACGGCAGCGTCATGAGCAGGGCCGACGTATCAGGAGAGGTAGGTAGCAGATGAGCAATGTCAGTCTGAAGGACAGCGTGCGCGAGTTCGTCGTCAGTGCCCTCAAGGAGATGAACTACGACACCGAGGACCTGACCGGTGACACGGTCCTGGGACCGGCCGGGATGGATCTGGACTCGCTGGGCATCGCCGAGATCGCGGTCCGTGTCGAGGACACCTACGGCGCGCGGTTCTTTGAAGACGAGATGGAGCGCGTGGGAATCATGACCATTGACGAGTTCGTGGCGGAGATCGCCGACCGCGTGCAGCCCTCGAAGGCCGTCGGTGAATCCGGATGAGCCCTGTCTCCCCGACGCCCGACCGCCGGCAGGTGATCGCCATGATCGCCACCTACGGAGACCGGCAGCCCGAGGATGTAGAGGAGCAGATTACCTCGATCGAGCTCGTCTGGCTGCTCCACTGCGTGGAGCAGCAGTACGGGATCCAGCTCGATTCCAGCTCCGACGAGATCGCGCGGATCTCTACTGTGTCGGATGCCGTTGGCCTGCTACGCAAGGTGAGAGCGGACGCTGATCATGGCTAATAGGCCACGAGCACGCCACGGTAGCGGGGAGCCTATCGTGATCACCGGGCTGTCGGCCAACTCCGCGTTCGGTCGCGGCACAGGAGCGCTCGCCGACCAGGCATTTGCGGGAAAACCGGCGTTCGCCCAGGTGACACGGTTCGATGTCAGCCGACGGCAGGCTCGCGTCGCGGCGCACATGCCGGGGGCCCCGGTGCTCGCCGACGAGCTGGCCGGCGCGGTCAGCGACGCCTGCGCCGGTGCGAGGCTGACCGCCGCGGAGCGTGCCGCCTGCCCGTTGCTGCTCGCCGCGCACGCCGACACGGCCGGGCTGCGGCCCGCGGCCGCCGACCGCCCTGCCGCGGGGTCCATGGCCTTGGCGGTGGCGTCACGATGCGGGCTCGGCCAGGCCCCGCGCACGTATACCGGGGCCTGTACCGCGGCGAGCACAGCGGTCGCCGCCGCGGCTGGGGCGATCAGGTCCGGGGCTGCCGAGCGGATCGTCGTCGCCGCCGGATACCTGGTCGACGCCGATTACTTCGCCCTATTCGATACCGCTCGCGCCCTCGCGGACGACGGCCAGGTCCGCCCGTTCAGCAAGGGCCGCCGCGGCACGCTGCTCGGCGACGGGATAGCCGCTCTCGTCCTTGAATCCGTCGCGGCGGCGCGGGCGCGAGGCGCGCGGGTGCTCGCCCGGCTGGAGGGGTGGGGCCGCACCGGGGATGCCCACGACATCAGCCGGCCGCACCCCGGCGGTGCCGGGCTGGCCCGCGCCATCCGGATAGCCCTGGACCGCACGGGGGTGTCATCGGGCGATATCGGCTACGTCAATGCGAACGGCACCGGGACCGTGCACAGCGACGCATCGGAATCCGCGGCGCTGTGCAGCGCGTTCGGCAGCATGGTCGCCGATGTCCCGGTCAGCTCGACGAAGTCGACGCACGGGCATGCTCTCGAGGCGTCAGGCCTGCTCGAGCTTGTGATGACCGTGCTCGCCCTGCAAACGGGCCGGCTGCCGGTCAATGCCGGGTTCGTCGAGCCGGACGGGGAATGCCCGCTCGCCCTCATACTGCGCCCCCGCGCGGCCTCCCTGCGGTATGCGCTGACCCTCAACGCGGCGCTTGGCGGCGCGAACACCGCGCTGGTGGTGGCTGCCGCATGAGCGCTGCCTCGGTGCTGTACGCGCGGGATGTCGTGAACCCCGGCACCGCCGGGCTGACCGTGCTCGCGCACGCGCGGTGGCCGGCGCCCGGCAGCGAAGCCGAGCAGGCGCCGCGGCCGCTCGCCGGATTCGTGATCTCGTCATTCAGCCCGCTGGTCGCTCATGTCGCCGAGTCCTGCCTGCGTCGGCGTCACGGAACGGCACCGCCGATCGACGCGAGGACCGCGGAGCGCACCGGCATCGTGGTGGCGAGCACACACGGCGACATGGCCACGGCACTGGCCGTCGCGCAGGCCGTCGATGGCGGCGGGCGGGTTTCGCCCCTGCTTTTCTTCCAATCCGCGCCGACCGCCGTCGCCGGTCATCTCGCGACCCGCTGGGGCCTGGCGGGGCCGGTGGTGAGCACCAGCCCGAACGGTAACGCACTCGCCGACGGGCTGGCGGACGCGGCACTACTGATCGAGGACGGAGACGCTGACGAGGTGCTGCTTGTCGCGGCCGAGCAGGCGCGGTCGCGCGGTGAGCGCGACGCTGCCGTCGCGCTCATCGTGGCAGCCGACGGCGGGCTGACTGGCCAGGAAGGAATCGCATGACTGCCAATGACACGTTCAAGATGACCCGCGCGGTCCTCGCCGGCTGCCCTGAGCTCGGCACGGGAAACGTGCTCAGCACGCTGATCGCCAGCGGCGTCGCGCTAGACCGGCCCACGCTAACCTTCGACAGCGGCGTCGACGGCCATGCTCCGTGGCAGCCGCTCACCCTCGGCCAGCTCGACCGGTGCGTGGCGGCCCGCGCGGCCTGGCTCAGCGATCGTGATATAGGGCCACGTGATCTTGTCGCCATATATAGCCGGTCGGCGGCGGATCAGGTGCTCCTGTTCCTGGCGCTGGCCCGACTCGGCGCTATCGCCGCCCTCATCAACGGCAACATCGGTGGCGAGGTGGCGGCGGCCTACATCCAGCGCCTCCGTGCCGCTGGCGTGCTGACCGACGCCGCAGGCGGCGAGCAGCTGGCGGGGCGTGACCTGAGCGGCGCGAGGCTGCTCGGCAGGGCGGCCGAGTGCGGGGCCGGCGATCCGGCATCGGCGCCGGCGGTCTACCGGCATCACCCTGATGACCCCGTCTCGATCACGCACTCCTCTGGCACCACCGGAGTACCCAAGGGGGTCCTCCACTCGCATCGCACCCTGTTCGTCTCCAACCGGCACCGCCTCAAGCTGCCCCCTGCCCGGGGGGTCGAGCGCACGCTGAGCGCGCTGCCGGCTGCGCATGCGGCGACCATCATCACGGTCAACCTGGCACTGTGCAACGGCGCGGAGCTCTTGGCGCTGTCGGGGCAAGACGGCGAGTCCGTTGCCGAGGCGATCGATCGATGGCGCCCGTCCGCCGTGTTCGGCTTCGCGATCACGTGGACCGATTTCGCCCGGATTGACCTGTCCAGGCGGGACCTGAGCTCGGTCCGCCTCTGGTGGAACACCGGCGACTGCGCTCATGAGGCCCACATCCGTCGGCTCATCTCGTTCGGTCATCACGACGTCATGACCTCGGACGGGCTCGTGCAGCGGAAAGGGTCGCTGTTTATCGACGGCCTGGGAAACACGGAGATCGGGCAGTCGCCGTTCTTCATCACGCATCATCCGGATAGCGACCGGTACGACCGTTGCATTGGCCGTCCGCACTCGCACCTCCAGGTCGCCGTGCTCGGCCCCGGGGGGGAGGAGCTGCCACCGGGTGAGGCGGGTCATCTCGGGGTGCGAGCGGAGTCGCTGATGCCCGGCTACTGGAACGACTCGCTGGCCACCTACCAGACGTACCTTCGCGGCTGGTACCTGCCGGGCGACCAGGTCTACCGCGACGAGGACGGCTACTTCTACCACCTCGACCGGACGACCGACGCGGTGGATCTCGGTAATGGCGCCCGCCTCTATACAGCAATGACCGAGGAGCGGATACTGGCCCGCTGCCACGACGTGGCGGACTGCACGGTTGTCGCGGTGCGGGCAGGCGGGCGCGTCGTCACTGACTTGCTGCTCGAGCTCATGCCAGAAGCGGACGACAGCGCGGGTCTGCGGGCGGACGTGCTGGCGGCCCTCGATGACCGGGCGGCGGCGACCGTGCGCCACGTGATCGTCACCTCGGGAGGGAAAATCCCGACCGGCCCGACTGGCAAGGTCCGCAAGCTGGCGCTTCGCGAGCTTCACCGCCAGCCGGAACGGGATGCCGTGGCGCCCGGGGGCGAGGAGACGGGGGGGTCATGAGCGGGCGCGGGCGACCAGGAGCGGTGATCACGGGCATCGGTGTCGTCACCCCGGCGGGGCGCGGGGCGAGGAGCCTTTTCGACGCGCTGTGCACCTGCCGTTCCGGCCTGCGTCGACCGCCTGACGGTCATCCGGTCGCAGAGACGCTGGAGGTGGCCGGGATAGCGCCGCACATCGAGCCCGGCGAGGTCATGTCCCCGAAAGACGGCATCTGGGTCGACCGTTTCGTGCTGCTGGCCCTGGCCGCCGCCGAAGACGCCCTCACGGACGCGCAGCTCGTCGTGGGACGGGATGCTGATCCGCTCCGGGTGGCTGTGGTCGTCTCTACCGGAGGCGCCGGGCTGGAGACCTACGAGGCGCAGGCCCGCGCCCGGATGCAGCGTGGCCCGGCGGCCGTCAGCCCTTACTACCTGCCCGGAATGCTGCCCAACATGGCGGCCGCGCGGATTGCCATCAAGCACGGAATCCGTGGCTACAGCTCAGCGATCGCGACGGCGTGCTCGGCCGGCGCGCAGGCGATCGCGGACGCGCTGCGGCTGATCCGTACTGGCGAGGCCGATGTCGTGATCTGCGGAGGCTCAGACGCGCCGCTGCACCCGACCGTCGCATTGGGTTTCGCCAATGCCAGGGCGCTCGCCCACGGCTGGGACGATCCAGCGGCGGCCAGCCGGCCCTTCGACAGCCAGCGCAACGGGTTCGTCCTCGGCGAGGGCGCCGGGATCCTCGTGGTGGAGCGGGCCACGCACGGCGACGCGCGCGGGGCCAGCGGATACGCCGACGTGATCGGCGCGGGCGTGACGACCGACGCCTATCACCCGACGACACCTCGCCCTGACGGCGCAGGCGCCGCGGAGGCCATGCGCCGCGCGCTGGCCGACGCGGGGATATCCGCGCGTGATGTGAATTACATCAACGCGCATGGCACGAGCACCAAGCTCGGCGACCTGGCCGAGGCCCGTGCCATCCAGGAGGCATTCGGGGGCCAGAGCCCGGCGGTCAGCTCGACCAAGGCGGTGACTGGCCACCTCCTGGGGGCGGCCGGCGCGGTGGAGGCCGCGGCGACCGCCGCCGCGATCGCGAGCGGAATCCTCCCGCCGACGCACAACCTTGATGATCCCGACCCCAGATGCGAGTTGGACCACATACGGAAGTCCATCCGGCTTACCGAGGTTCGCGCGGGAATGTCCAACTCTTTCGCGTTCGGCGGCCACAACGTCAGCCTGGTGCTCGGCAGGCCGAGCACCAGGCTGAAGCGACTCTTCAGGGAGGTCCCACGTCAGTGAGCTCTTCAGCGAATGTCCAGGGCCTCGATCATGTTGAGTTCTATGTCGGTGACGCGCAGCGGGCCGCTTCCTCCCTGTGCGCCTCGTTCGGCTTCCGCCTGGACGAGGAGGGCGGGGCTGATCGAGCGCTGGCTGGCGGGCGCTCGCCGCTGCTCCGGCAGGGCGACATACGGATAGTCCTCAGCTCAGGGGCGACCGCCGGTTCGAAGGCCAGCGACTATGTCAGCCGCCATGGAGATGGCGTGGCCATCATCGCCCTCGCGGCCGACGATGTCGGCCGTGCCTGCGCCCACGCGGTGCGGCACGGCGCGACGCCGGTCAGCGAACCTGTCACCCTCACCCACGATGGCGTCCGAACGGTTGTCGCCACAGTCTCCGGATTCGGCGATGTGGTTCACCGGCTGGTGGAGCGCCACGAGCCAGCTGGCGGGCCTATGCCTGAAACTGCCGAGCTGACTGGCGGTGACATGCTGCGGACAATCGATCACGTCGCGGTGTGCCTGCCACCCGGGCATCTCCGCCCTGTGGTGCGTTTCTACGAGGAGGCGTTCGGGTTCGCGCAGGTCTTCGAGGAGCGGATCGAGCTCGGCGAGCAGACGATGGACTCCGTGGTGGTCCAGGACTCCGGTCGGCAGGCGACTTTTACGCTGCTCGAGCCAGGCCGGGGATGTCCGGGCCAGATCAGCGACTTCCTCCGGCGGCACGGAGGCCCTGGGGTGCAGCACCTGGCGTTCGGAACTCCCGACATCGCCAGCGCTGTGCGTGACATCGCCAGCCGCGGCGTGAGCTTCCTCTCGACGCCGGACAGCTATTACGACGCGCTGGAACAGCGCCTCGGACGACCGGATATCCCTGTCGGCAGGCTGCGCTCGCTCGGCATCCTTGCCGACCGCGATCACGGCGGCCAGATGTTCCAGATCTTTAGCAGGTCGACGCATCCGCGCCAGACATTCTTCTTCGAGCTCATAGAGCGACACGGCGCAGTGACCTTCGGCAGCGCCAACATCAAGGCGCTGTACGAGGCCGTCGAACGCGCCGATGCGCGCGAGCGGGCGAATGCGTGAATTCCTGAGTGCCTGGAATGGAGGACTGCCTCATGACTGAGACCGGCGCTTATACGGCCGTTGACGAGGAATTGCTGCCGACGGAACAGGGCATCCGCTGGTATGCGGATCACGGCTGGTACCTATCAGGCAAGCTCCTGAGCGATGAGGAGGTTGACGAACTGGCCGCGGCGGCCGCCCGGTACTACGGCGGCCATCGCGACCGCCGGCTTCCGGTACGCCCGCCGCATCTCGCCTACTGGGAGCCGGCGGACGGACAGATCCAGCGGCATAACGACTACGTTCACTACGAGAGCGATGCGATCGCCCGCATCCTGCGCAAGCCGCTGATCGCTGCGGTGGCGGCGCGGCTGACCATGGCTGACGAGATCAGGCTGTTCCAGGCCACGCTTATCTACAAGCCGCCGCTCCCGGGGGAGCCGACAAATGTGGTGCCGTGGCATTTCGACAAGCACTACTGGCGGACGTGCACGTCCGACCGGATGCTGACAGCGTTCGTCCCCTTCCACGACTGTGGCGAGGAGACGGGCACGATCACCATGGTCGACGGCAGCCACCGATGGCGGGAGATCGGCGGCGGTGACAGCACCACCAAGCATTTCGCCGAGCGTGACGCCAGGGAGCTGGACCGGCTGCTCGAGGCCAACGCGCGGTTCAACGGCGCGGAGAGCAGCAAGGTCCCCATAGTGATCCCGAAGGGCCACATGAGCTTCCATCATTGCCGCACGTACCACGGAAGCGGCCCCAACCGTAGCAGTCGGCCACGTCAGGCGATCTCCCTGCATCTTCAGGACGGGGACAACCGCTACTGTCCGTTCCGCTGCGCTGATGGCAGCCTCGTCGTCTACAACCACGACGTCCTCGTCCGGCGGGATTCGCGAGGACTTCCCGATTATGCCGATCCGGACTACTGCCCCGTGCTATGGCGCGGCCGACGCCGATGACACCCCGAGCGAAGGGAACCGAGATGGCGGAGCCGCCACGCTTGCGAGCGGAGCTTTATCGGACAATGCGGCTGATCCGCCGCTTCGAGGAACGCGCACTCGAACTGGTCAGGTCAGGCGAGATCGTCGGCGGCATGCATTCCTATATCGGTGAGGAGGCCGTTGCCGCTGGCGTATGCGGCGCTCTGCGTGCCGACGACATCATCACAAGCACCCATCGTGGCCATGGGCATGTCCTGGCGAAGGGCGCCGACCCCGGGCGCATGTTCGCCGAGCTTACCGGGCGCACGACCGGCCTCAATCGCGGCCGGGGCGGTTCCATGCACGCCGCCGACCTCAGCCTTGGGATCCTCGGTGCCAACGGGATGGTGGGCGCCAACGCGCCGATCACCGCGGGCGCGGCATGGGCAGCCCGCAAGGCCGGGTCTGACCGGGTCGCGGTGAGCTTCTTCGGCGACGGAGCCCTCAGCCAGGGCGTGCTGCTCGAAGCGCTCAACCTCGCCGCGCTGTTCCGGCTCCCGGTCTTGTTCGTCTGCGAGAACAACGGCTACGCGACGAGCATGGCGACCCAGGACCATGTCGCCGGATCCGTGACCGGCCGCGCCGCCGCGTTCGGCATCCCGGCGGTCACCGTCGACGGGATGGACGTGGAGGCGGTGCTCGCGGCGGCGAGGGAGGGTGCGGCCCGGGGCCGTGCGGGCGGGGGACCCACCTTCCTGGAGTGCCTGACCTACCGCTTCGAGTTCCATCACACGGTGGAGCGATTCATGCGGCCCAGCTACCGCACCGAGGAGGAGATCGGACGGTGGCGGGCTCGCGATCCGCTCGCCATCCAGGGCAGCTGTCTCGCGCCCGCGGTACGCGAGGGCATCGACGCGGAGGTGGAGGCCACTGTGGACAAGGCGGTCAGCTTCGCCCTGGGCAGCCCGCATCCGGAACCAGCCGATGCCCTCGACTGCCTGTACGCGACAGGACTGCGGCCGAGGACGGGGGTGGCCTGATGGCACGTGTTACCTACATCCAGGCCATGAACAAGGCGCTCGCCGCCGAGATGCGCCGTGACCCCGCCGTCTGCGTGCTTGGCGAGGATGTCGCGGCAGCGGCCACCGGCTTCACCCGCGGGCTGCGGGAACGCTTCGGTGCCGATCGGGTGATCGACGTTCCGCTCTCTGAGCAAGGGTTCACCGGGTTTGCCACTGGCGCCGCGCTGTGCGGGCTTCGGCCGGTGGTCGAGTACCAGATTCCGTCGCTGTTGTATCTGGCGTTCGAGCAGATAGCCAACCAGGCGCACAAGTTCTCGCTGATGACCGGCGGGCAGACGGGCGTGCCTGTCACCTACGTCCTGCCCGGCGCGGGCTCGCGGATCGGCTGGGCGGCTCAGCACTCGGACCAGCCGCACAGCCTGTTCGCCCACGTGGGCGTCAAGTCAGTCGTCCCGGCGACGCCCGCCGACGCCTACGGCCTGATGCTGTCGGCGGTTCGTGACGACGACCCTGTGGTGTTCTTCGCGCCTTCGCCCCTGTTGCGTACGCGCGAGGACATCCCGGCCGAGATCGAGCCGATACGGCTCGGCTCGGCGTGCGTTCCCCGGGAAGGGAGGGACGTCACCGTCGTCGCGATAGGGCAGACGGTTCCCGTCGCGCTGCGGGTGGCCGACCAGCTCGCTGATGACATCTCCGTCGAGGTGCTCGATCCGCGGACGGTCTATCCGTTCGACTGGACGGCACTGGCCGAATCGGTCAGCAAGACCGGCCGTCTCGTCGTAGCCGACGACAGCAACATGTTCTGCGGGCTCGCGGCCGAGGTCCTCGCCACCGTGGCCGAGGAGATGCCGCTGCTCGCCCCGCCCAGGCGGGTCACGCGTCCCGACGGTACCGTCATCCCCTTCGCACAAGAACTCGACCGGGCGGTGCAGCCTGACGAGGGAAAGCTGACGGCCGCCATTCAGGCGGTGATGAAACCTGACGGCCGGGCGAGTCCGCGGCGACCGCGGGAGGAGTCCAGGGCCCCGTGATGACCGAAGAGGATGCCTGGCGAGAGGCGGCCGATTCCTATTGCCTGCGGCCCGGTGAATCCGAAGCGCTGCTGGATGGTCATCCATGGCATCGCTTCGCCGTCGTCGGGGATAGCGTGGCGGAGGGGGTGATCGAGTTCACGGCAGGCTACCGGGACGTTCCGTGGGGCGACCGCATCGCCGATGCGCTGCGAGAGTGCCAGCCGGGCCTGGCCTATCTGAACCTCGGCACACGCAACCTCCGGGCCGCCGAGGTCCGGGAAAAGCAGCTCGGGAGCGCCCTCGCCTTCGGGCCTGACCTCGCCCTGGTCGTCTGCGGGGGATACGACCTTTTCCAGGCACGCCATCATCCAGATTCCATCAGGCGAGAGCTCTCCACGATCGTCTCGGCGATCCGTGAGCGCGGATCTGATGTGATCACCGTCGGAATGTTCGACGTCTCGTATTCACCGTATGTCCCGGAGAGGTACCGGCCGCTGCTCCGCCAGCGGCTGCGCACGCTCACCGGGCAGACCGAGGCGGTCGCCGCCGAGCATGGCGCGCTATACGTGGGCCTCACCGCACATCCGGCAGCGGAAAGCCCGGACCTGTACAGCAGCGACGGGCGGCACGGCAGCGCACGGGGTCACGCGATCGCCGCCGCCGAGTGCGTGCGCCACCTCGGCGCTCACCTTGGCCGGACCTTCCCAGCCAGGTAAATCCCGTACACGAGGAGCTGCTTCTCATGCCCGTCCGATCAAGCAACGGCCGCAGCCGACCCGATATCGACGTACTGATACTCGGCACCGGGATCGCCGGGACCATGCTGGCGACCGTGCTCGCGCGAAACGGCGCGAAAGTCCAGCTCGTCGACAACGGGAGCCATCCTCGTTTCGCCATCGGCGAGTCGACGATCCCGCACACGGCGACGCTGTTCCGGCTGATCGCCGAGCGTTACGACGTACCCGAGCTCAGGTGGATGTCGACGTTTGACAGCGCCCGCGCCAACATTGCGACGACATTCGGCATCAAACGGGGTTTCAACTTCCTCTATCACCGGCGCGGGCAGCCGCAGGAGCCGACCGAGTCGCACCAGCTGCCGATCCCCCGCATCATGCATGTGGAGAACCATTTCTTCCGGCAGGATCTCGATGCCTGGCTGCTCAACCTGGCGGTACTGTACGGCGCGCGGGTGCGGCAGCTGACGAACATCGCGGACGTGTCATTCGATGACGCGGGCGTGACGGTTACCGCCGATAGCGGGGAGTCCTGGCGGGCGCGGTACCTGATCGACGCGAGCGGATTCCGCTCGCCACTGGCGGCGAAGCTCTCGCTGAGAGAGACGCCCTGCCGTTTCCGCCACCACTCACGTACCTTGTTTACCCACATGGTGGGAGTGCCACCATGGGAGAAGATCGCCAGGAACCTCGGCCCGGTGCCGGCCAGCGAGTCGACCCTGCATCACGTGTTCGACGGCGGATGGATCTGGGTGATCCCGTTCAACAACCACGCCCGTTCCACGAATCCGCTCGTCAGCGTCGGGCTGAGCGTGGATCCCCGGCGCTTCCCCAAGCCGGACTGCAGCCCGGAGGATGAGTTCCGCTCGTTCATCGCGGACTATCCCGACATCGCGCGGCATTTCGCCAGCGCGCGTGCCGTGCGCCCGTGGGTGTCCACAGGCCGGCTGCAGTACTCCTCACATCAGACCATCGGCCCTCGCTGGTGCCTGGCAATGCACGCGGCCGGCTTCCTCGACGCGCTGTTCTCCCGCGGCCTGAGCTTCACGATGGATTTCGTGCACGCCATCTGCTGGCGGCTGCTCGATGCCCTGCGGGAGGATGACTTCTCGGTTGAGCGGTTCAGCCATGTCGAGCACCTCCAGCAAGGCCTGCTTGACTACAACGACGACCTCGTGGCCAACGCCTACGGCGCCTTCCGGTCCTTCGAGCTATGGGAGACCTGGGTGCGGGTGTGGGCGCTCGGCGAGATCCTGGCGTTGTTCCAGACCAACAGGGCCTATGGCGAGTTCCGCGCGACCCACGACCGGCGGATCCTTGATCGCCTGGAAGACGTCGCGCCATTCGGCTCGCTGCCCAACGTCCCGGAGGTCAGGGAGTTCTTCCGCTATGCGTACGACGAAGTGGCGAAGGCGGGGAGCAGTGAACTCGGCGCCGCGGCCGCGGCGGCCCGGCTGCTCGAGCGGATGCAAGCGGTCACCTTCTCGCCGCCGGCATTCGGCATCACGGACCCGGCCAACCGCTATTTCCTCGCGGAGGCGACCAAGATCCGCGCGACGTTGCGGTGGGCGAATTCCACGGCGCCGCCCGAGGTCGGCCGCAACTTCATCGAGGGATTGTCCCAGTACTGGCGGATCCGGTTCAGCCGGCGGGAGTTCGACATTCTGGAAGAAACGAAGTATGCGCTTGCAAAGAGGCCATTGATCGGGCGGTCGCTGCGGCCACCGGCCCCGAGATGATCACGCGCTCGGCGGCCCTGTTCATGCACGTTCACGACAGGCGAGGAGTTGCTGATGGCTTCCGGCGAAAACGCTTACGACGTTGTCATTCTAGGTACCGGGCTCACCGGCAGCCTGCTCGGCGCAACACTGGCAGGCAACGGTCTCCGCGTCCTGCTGACCGACACTGACACGCACCCGAAATGTGAGCCAGGCGAGGTCCTTCCCTACGACGTCGTCACGATCCTTCGCCGACTGGCCGACCGCTATCGCATCCCCGCGATCCGGACGCTGACCCGCTACGACAACTGCCGGGAGATCGCGGGGCCGGTGTTCGGGGTCAACCGCTACACGGTCATGACCGCGCACCACCGTGAGGGAACGACAACCACCATTGCCCGCCCCGCCGCCAAGTCGCCTTCGCTGTCTCATCTGTACCGGCCAGCCTCTGACGGTTACCTGTTCTACCAGGCGGTGCTCCAAGGATGTGACGCCCGGCAAGGATGGACGATCTCCGGTATCAAGCTTGACGATGAGGAGATCGTCGTGACCGGCGCGGACTCGGCGTCGGTACGCGGCCGGTACCTGGTGGACACCACGCCTGCCCCGCGGTCCCCGCTGGTCAGCGAGCTGGGCCTGCGGCTCGCGCCACTGCCCGGCCGTTGCCGCCGGCTGTACTGGACCCATCTCGCGGGAGTCGCCGCCCGCGAGTCGGGTGAAGGGCTGACCTGTCATGTGTTTGACGACGCGTGGCTGTGGCTGGCTCCCTTCAACAATGATCACCAGTCACGCAACCCGCTGTGCGCCGTCGGGGTTATTGCCGACGACCCGGCGGGTGATGGGGCGGAGGCGTGCTTCGCCACAATCATCGGCCGGCTGCCCGAGCTCGCCGGCCAGCTGGCTGGCGCCGTGCCGCTACGAGAATGGCAGACGGTCTCGCCGGTGAGCTACGCCGTCGGGCAGCTGCACGGGAGCCGCTGGTGCCTGGCCGGCCCAGCCGCCGGTGCCGTCGACCCCCTGTTCGGCGGGAACTTCCGGCTGGCGGCACGCGCTGTCGAGGCGCTCGTTCCGTGCCTGCTCGAGGAATCCACTGGCGGGGGGTCGGTCGGCGGGGAGGTGGTCGACGCTCGATTCACCGCCATCGGGAAGCTGCAGCACGACCTGATCGAACTGGAGAACAGGTCCGTGACGGTGGCACACGGAGCTGTTCACGACCAGGCCCGCTGGGAACTCGTCGTACGTGCCTGGCTCGCCCGTGTCACGGCGGCGGCTGATCCCGGTGGCGCCGGTACCGATGGCGTGGGAACCCTCCGCGTGGAGGAGGGCTGCCGCCGGCTGCTCGAGGTGGCGGAGAACGACGGCAGCGACCGGCTTCAGGCGGCGCTTACCGCGACATGCCACCAGGTCGGGCTGCGTGAGCTGGCCGACACAGCACAGCACGATTTCCGTATAAGGCACGCGTGAACGCGAGGGAATCATGAAACTGGGCCTGAGTATCCCATCTTTTACCTGGCCGAACGGGCCGTCCATGCTGCGTAAAGACCTCGCGGAGGTGGCCGCCGCGGCCGACAGCGCCGGCTTCGACCGCCTCAGCGTCATGGACCACATGTGGCAGATTCAGCCTCTCGGCCCGCCAGAGCGCGAGATGCTAGAGGCATACACCACCCTGGGATTCCTTGCCGCCCATACCTCGAAGGTCACGCTCATGACGCTGGTCACGGGCGCGGTCCACCGATCGCCCGGGCTCCTCGCCAAGACGGTGACCACCCTGGACGTACTCTCTGGCGGGCGCGCCTGGCTCGGGATCGGCGCGGCCTGGAACGAGGACGAGGCCCGTGGCCTCGGGCTGTTCTTCCCGCCAGTCGCGGAGCGGTTCGAGAGGCTGGAGGAGACGCTGCAGATCTGCTTGCAGATGTGGAGCGGAGAGCAAGGCGGATATTCTGGAAAGCACCATCGGCTCGAACGGACGCTCAACGTGCCTGCCCCGATGTCACGGCCACATCCGCCCATCCTCATCGGCGGAAACGGGGAGAAGAAGACGCTGCGCCTTGTCGCCCGCTATGCGCAGGCATGCAACCTTATGCCTGGGCCGGATCTGCCACACAAGCTCCGGATCCTCCGCGAGCATTGTGAGCGGGAGCAGCGCGACTTCGACGAGATCGAGAAGACCGTCCTGGTTTCATTCGACGTTGGCGCGGCCGGCGAGCGGGCTGGCGAGCTTGTCGGGAAGCTCAGGCGCCTCGCGGGTCATGGGTTCCAGGTCGCGCACGGATTCGTCCCTGAGCCCCGGCTGATTCCAGCGCTCGAGGTCCTCGGACGCCAGGTGCTTCCCGCGGTTGCGGAGCTTTGACCGGCGGCTGCGGGCCTGACCGGGAACGGCCGCGAGTATCGCTCCACGGGTGATTTCTTCGTATCCAGCCGCGCGCGGCGACCGTCGCCGGACACGGCTCAGGCGATTCTCGCCTCGATCACGCCCTCGGACCGGCGGTCGGGCGCAGGGCGGACGGCGAGAATCTCGAAGCCTGCCTCGGCCAGCAGCGCCCGATACTCGCGCTCAGAGCGGTCATGCCCTTCCAGCATGACGAGCATGAGCAGATCGACGAGCTTCGCGGAGCCTGCGCCGGGATTGTCCCGCGCGTCCTGCGCCGGACTCGGTCCGTCCTGGAGGAACTCCTCCAGGACGATCAGACGGCTGCCCGGCGCCATTGCCCTGCCGGCCGTCTCGAGGATCGCGATGGCATTGTCATCCGTCCAGTTGTGCAGGCAGCGGGACAGCACGTAGACGTCGGCGCCTGCGGGTACCGCGTGAAAGAAATCGTCCGTGACCAGGTCCACGCGGTCCAGAAAGCCGAGGCATGCCAGGTGGTCCGCGGCCCGGCGGACCACTTCCGGCCGTTCCACGAGGACGGCCCGCATCGCCGGATGGGCAGCGAGGAGCTGGCCGACGAGCCCGCCGTTCCCGCCACCGATGTCTACCAAGGTACGGACGCCACTGAAATCACAGGTAGACAGGACAGACGGCACAGGGAGGCTTCCCTGGGCGGTGCTGAACGTCCAGTCGACCTCGGGGTGCTCGTCGAGGTAGGCGTAGAAGGACTTGCCATAGACCCAGTCGAACGCGGGCCTGCCGGTGCGCACCGTGTGCATGATGTCGGCGAATGAGCGGAATACCTCGTTGCCATACATGAGCACGCTGCTGCGTACGGACGCTGGTGAATGCGATCGCAGCAGCTCGGTCGATGCGGTGAGCCCGAAGGTGCCCGGTACTGTCTCGCGCAGCAAGCCCGCGGAGGCGAGGGCACTCAATATTCGTCGCAGCGCGTTACGATCGGCCCCGGATCCGGCGGCAAGTTCTTCGGCCGTGCGCGGACCATCGGCAAGCAGGTCCGGTACACGGAGCTCGGCGATGGCGAGACATGCCTGGGCAATCCATGAGCTGGTCAGAATGCTGAGCATCCGCTTATGGGCCATACTGTCCGGAACATTGCGACCAGCGTCCCTGGCCTGGTCAGCAGTATCAGCCATTAATGTCCCTCTTCCTGAAGTCTAGACGTGCTGGTATGCGATATGGAATCAAGCGCCGATTCGATTGGCTGATCCTCCATTCGGAGGGCTGGCGTATCAAGCCGTGGCGCATGCGACGACCGGTAATATTGTACAGCGACGGGAGCCGTAGCCGCTCGGCCGTTCTGAATAAGACTCATGGGAGCCTTGGTCAAACTGATCGCCGGTGGGTATCGTGAGGATGTCAATTATGGCAGCTTCTCGCCAAGTGACCTCTTCGCCTGGGAGAATTAGTCTTGAGTCTGCGTATTGTCGGCCTGGGCGGCTCGCTGATGATGCCGTCCGTGAGCCTTCTGGCGCTGCGGACGGCGCTGGACGCCGCCGCGGCTGAGGGCACCGACGTTGAGCTACTGGACCTGCGGACGCTCGGGCTTCCGCTGTACGGGTCGGACGGGCGGGGCGGCTCCGGGATTTCCCCGGGTGTGTCGCAGCTCATCCGGGCCACCGCCGAGGCGGATGCGATGATATGGAGTAGCCCCATGTATCACGGCACGGTCAGTGGCTCGTTCAAGAACGCTCTGGACTGGCTTGAGGCGCTTGCCGACCGTGACCCCCCTTTCCTCACCAACAAGCCAGTAGGCCTCATCGCGACGGCGGCCGGCACCCAGGGCCTCCAGGCGATCAACACAATGGAGTTCGCGGTGCGGGCGCTGCGTGGGTGGGTGGTGCCGTTTGTCGTCCCTGTCAACGTGGCACACCGGGCATTCGCCGTTGACGGGACCGCGCAGGATCACGAACTCGTGCGGCGATTGGCTACCCTGGGACGCATGGTCGCCGCAGCAGCCCGCCGTTTCGCATAAGGAGCCCGCACCAGCAATTTACTGTAGGCAGTTCGAGCCATATGGAGGTCAGATGGACACTCAGCGCCTGATACCCACTCCAGAGGAAGTCGGCCTCTTTTACGACCGTATGGGGGAAGTGCTGGCCCCGTTGCTGGGCGGCACTATTCATTACGGATACTGGCTAGGCCCGGACGACAATAGCTCGTTCGCGGAGGCAGCGGAGCGCCTAACCGATGTCATGATCGAGAAACTCGACGTCGGGCCCGGGAAGCTAGTCCTCGACCTCGGCTGCGGGATGGGCAAGCCTGCAGTCCGGCTGGCACGTGAGACCGGCGCCATGATTATCGGCATCTCGGTTAGCGCCAACGATGTCGAGAAGGCGAATGAGCTGGCCCGGTCGGAAGGGCTAACCGATCTCGTGAGTTTCCAGCGTGCTGACGCCATGGACTTGCCTTTCCCGGCAGAGTCGTTCGACGCGGTGTGGGCTCTGGAATCGATGCTGCACATGCCGGATCGCCAGCATGTGCTACGGCAGGTATCGCGTGTTCTCCGGCCGGGCGGACAGCTCGTCCTCAGCGATATCTTCCAGAGGATGCCGGTCTCCGAGGAGTCCTGGCCGGTCCTGGACCATCTTCTCGCCACATGGAAGGTGACTTCACTAGCCGACCTGGACGACTATCCGCGCATGGTCCGCGCGGCTGACCTCGAGACCCGGCAGCTCATCAACGTGAGCGAGCACACCAAGTACTCGTTCGCGAGAATGGCCGAGGTGTTTCGCGAGGCCGCGCCGAGACCCGCGGCGCGGATGGAATTCATGAACAATGCCGTGGGCTCGTGGCAGCCGCAGGCCGAGACGGCGAAAGTCGGGTACCTGATCATGGTGGCGAACCGCATGGAGTCAGGAACGCTCGCGTGATCCCGGTGGCTATCTACCGCGGAAGAAATTAGACAGTATCACAGTCGGCCTCGGCGTTCCGGTCCCAGGCCTGGCCAGCAGCGCGAGCTACCCATGCAGAGCACCTGGCGCGGCGGGCCAGTCGTTCCGCAGCGCGAACCGGAGGCAGGAGCTGCCCGGTCGTGGCAGCCGGGCCTGAAACAGCGATGCCGGGTGAGATCGCGCCGTCAGCTGCCACATGTAGCTTCTGCGGGGCTTGCCGCTTGAGGTGCGGCGGATGAGGCCGCGCTGCCCGCAGGCGAGGGTGAGCACGGGTTCGTGGCTGAGTTTCTTCACGCAGCGCACGTATCTGCCATGGCTGAGCCAGCCGGAGCCGTGGGCGAGCGGCGTGTCGCCGAGCCTGGCCGCGGCCAGGACGGGCACCGCCTCGCCGAGCCGCAGTCCGCTCCACCCGGGCCGCTGCTCCTTGAACTCCGGAGTGAAGTGCTTCGATTTCCCTGGTACTCGATCCCGTTCCTTTCCGTGAGAATCGGATTGGGCTCCCCGTCCGGAAACTCCAGGGCACCTCACTTGCTCCACTGATCCGGAGACGGACAGCGGGCAACCGGCCTGAGTAGCAGAGAACGCGCCTGCCTCGGGCAAGGCCGCCGGCCAGGCACAACGCGCAGAAAGGATGCACGTGATCACAGCGCGTCGGCGAGTTGGTGAAAGATACAGTCACCCAACCAGGGTGCGGTGCCTGACCAGTGAATTCAAGGATTGCTAAAGGCGCGTTCGCTGCCAGGCATCGATCCCTTACAAATCTTGCGATATCGGTTCCGGGCTCATAGAGTGACGCTAGCGCCTAACAATCCGGCTCTTACCGATGACTCCCCGTCTATGGCATGACTGGGAACGAAAGTCAGGTTATACGGCGGTATATGGGGAGTCTCATTTCTCGGTCGACCTTCGAGTGACCCTGCTCAATACACCGGAAAATGAGAGGAGTATGATCAGATGTCAAGCCCATCCGATCGGAAGGTGGATACATCTGGGAAAAACGGGGGGGTGCTACGAATCGACAGCTATGCTGAAACAAGGCGTACAGGATTGCTTCTCCGGACGGATACGCCGCTGGAAATCTGGAAACAGCTGGGTGAGAAAATCGCAATCATGGCCGACTCATCCGCTTGGTGGCTCGGAGACTGGCTGGTTTACGGCCAGAAAAGGTACGCCGATCGCTATGAATCAGCGATAGCTCAGACGTCTCTCGATTATGGAACCCTTCGGAATTACGCCTGGATAGCCAGGAAATTCAAGATAAATCGGAGGCGAGCAGCCCTGAGCTTTCAGCACCATGTGGAGGTGGCGGCGCTCCCGGAGCCAGACCAGGACAAGTGGCTTGAGATGGCCGACAAGTTCGGCTGGTCCAGAAATAGGCTCAGGCGAGAACTGAAGAACGCCGGTAGCAATCAGCCCGCTCAGGTCGAGGAAGCCGTCCACGTTCAGCTCCGGGTTGCCCTAGACTGTCAGAAGAGGTGGGCGATGGCCGCTGAACGAACGGGCACAACCTTAACTGAGTGGATTGTAGGTGCGCTAGACCACGCCGCCCTTACCGCACTCGGGAACTCCGAATCTGGATCGCAGTCAGTCCAGGCCGCAGCAATAGTATCCTCGCGTGGCCACGCTACAGCCGCGGCGCAGGTGATACCGAAGCCAATAGGATGACACGGGAGAGAAACTCATTGTCATGCGCGAAGCGCAGCTGAGCCAGCGGCGCTGAAAGCAGACGGCGCCGTCCGCGTCCCCGGAATAACCCGAATTCCGGGCGCGGCGCGCTGCCGTAGGGTAGCAGCCTGGCACTCCCGGAATGCGAGCCCACTGCCAGCTCCGCGATCAGTGCAATCCCGGGCAGGGCAATGCTGATTGCTGTCGTCAGCCAAGCACTTTTTTTACTACAGTCAAGATGCTGTCGTCATCCAGTCCCGCGCATTGCTTCATGTAGGCGTGACTACCCGCACCCCGCACAAATCCGGGGGGCAGCCCGATCCGCGTGAGCCTGGCGTTCAGCCCGGTATCCGCCATCACCTCGGCCACGGCACTACCGAGCCCCCCTGTAAGAACGTGTTCCTCTATTGTCACGATCCCGCCGGTCTCGGCTGCAGCGGAAGCGATCTCACCCGCATCGATGGGCCGCAAGGTGTGCATGCTCACGACCCTGACGCGTGTTCCCTCATGCTCCAGCCGTTCGGCAACGTTGACCGCGCTCTCCAGCATGCCGCCGGTCGAGACGAGCGTCAGTGCGTCACCATCGCGGACACGGATTGCCTTGCCGATCTGGAATGGCACGTCGTCCCGGTGGATCACACGTTCTCCGGATCGCCCGAGGCGTATGTAGATGGGCCCGTCATGCTCGTAAGCCGCCCGGGTCGCAAGGCGCGCCTCGACAGGATCCCCGGGGGCCATCACGATGATGTCCTGCAGTCCGCGCATGACCGCGAGATCCTCGATCAGATGGTGCGACATCCCAAGCGAGCCGTAGGCGAGGCCGCCCCCGGACACGACGAGCTTGACGTTGGCGTGGTGGTAGCAGATGTCGTTGCGGATCTGCTCGAGGCAGCGATGGGTTCCGAAGTTGGCGATGGCATTGTAGAAAACGATCTTCCCGGACAGGGCGAGACCCGCGGCGAGACCGGCAATCGATTGCTCGGCGATGCCGACGTTGAGATATCGCCTTGGGCAAGCCTCCTGGAACTTCTCCACGTGGCCAAAGCCAGTGTCACCGATGAGCAGCCAGACCCGCTCGTCTTCCATGCCCAGCCGGATGAGTTCCTTCATGAAGCCACTTCTCATGAGCTATCTCCCCTGACCTCGGCCATAGCGGCATCGAATTCGTCACCTTCTGGGACACGGTAATGCCACAGAACGGTCTGCTCCATGAACGATACTCCCTTCCCTTTTACTGTGTTAGCTATGATGCAATGCGGCTTACCGGGCTGCCAGGGAACCTGTCCGAGGCAAGCTCGGAGCTCGGCTACATTATGCCCCTCCACTTCCTTAACGGCCCAGCCGAAAGCCTCCCACTTTTCCCTCAACGGCATAACCGAGAGGACATCGTCTGTCTGCCCCATCGACATCATCCCGTTGTTGTCGAGCACGACTACGAGGTTATCTAGTCCTTGCTGGGTGCCGATCAGCGCACTCTCCCAGATCGTTCCCTCGTTGCATTCACCGTCACCGACGAGCACAAACACGCGGGACGGGCGGCCGTCGCGCTTGGCGGCCAGGGCAATACCGCAGCCGATGGGGAGGCCATGACCAAGCGAGCCCGTCGAGATCTCCACGCCAGGGACATCATGGCTAATCTGACCGATTAGTGGCGAGCCATCCATGTTGAATCCGCTCAGCTCCGCATCCGACAGCATCCCGAAATAGTTCAGGATGATGTAGACTGCCGCAGCCGCCTGGCCCTTGCTGAGGATGAACCGGTCCCGGTCGTCCCAGGCCGTGGGCCGCGGGAGGTGGGGGCCCCGCAGTGTGTCATTGAAGAGTACGGCCAGGACCTCCGAGATCGAAAGGCAGGAGGCAACATGAGCGGCTCCCGCCTTACGCGATACGTCGATGCTACGTGCCCTGAGATGCTGGGCGAGCTCTTCAGTAGAGAGATTGGCCGTCTTCATTGATATCGAAATCCCTTCTGAATGCTGAACAGCATCCCTTTCCGGATGAATACAGAAGCTCGTTTCCCCGGGAACATTATCAACATATCCCGTATATGCCGGGCAACAATCTGGAGCACGAGGGAAGAAATCTTAGAAAATAGCTATCCCTTTGTCTCGCCGGCGAGACGGCCTGACAGCTTACGGCAGCTCTTCATAGTGTACTAAGCCAGTCATGCACGATGCGCGCTGTCGAGCTGACGTGATTGTCCATGATTGAGAAGTGGTTACCTAGCCCGCCGGGAACCTCATGGGCGAATTTTCCCGACGGCTGCCACAACTCGGTCGGAAGTGAAGTCCCACGCTCTCCACGTACCCCACGGCGCATGATCGTTATTCAGAGTCGACGCTGCCGGTCGCACCCGGCGCAGGCACGGACCGGAGGGCCGTAACCGGCGAAGCCGTTCTGAATAAAAGCTATGGTGAACTCGGGCCGTGGGCTGCCCCGGCGAAGAAGACGTCCCACTCTCGCGGAGAGTACCGCACGACCGGGGATCACGCGGATCCGGGTGGCGCCTGGTTTCTGCGTGCCTTGCGCCGTTCTTCCTCCTCGCGGAAGAGCCGGGCGAACCGCTGGGTGTTCTCGTCGAGCTGGATCGGCGCGTCCTTGTCCTCGCCCGTGGCCGGGCCCTGCCCGGGCGGTCGCGGCGGCTGCGCCAGGACGGGCGGCTCGGGGTCGGGGTCAGTCGGGCGCGGCCCCTCGGGCCCGTCCGGGCCGATGCGCGTCAGCCGCTCGACCCGCGTCACCCGGAACCGGCGCCCGGCGACCGCCAGTGCGTTGCGACGGCCAGCCTCGAACTTATCGGCCGCGGCCGCGTACACCGCGCGCTCGGTCTCGTCAAGGCGCAGTTCCCACGGGACCATGACCCGCAGGTAGGCGGCCAGGTCGTCCCGGGCGCCCTGCGGCGTCGGCGACGTCCCGGCCTGCACCGGCTTCCAGTGCCCGCCTGCCAGTTCCCCCAGCATGAACGCCGCGGGCAGCAGCACCCCGCCCGGATGCGTGACCGCCGCCTGGACCAGGTCGCGGCGGACCGCGGGCGGCACGGAGCCGTCGGGGTATTGAGAGTCCAGCAGCTCCAGCTTCAGGATGCCCTCGGACATGCCGGTGCCGATCACGGGGTCGATCACGAACCCGTCAGCCGGATCGGGCACCTCCCCGGCGCGGCCGGGCTCGCCCGGATCCGGGTCGGTGGGGCGCGGCGGCTCGGGCCCGGCCGGGCCCGAGCGGATGAACCGGTCGGCGCGGACCACCCGGTACCGGGTACCTTGCACGGCCATCTCGTCGATCGCCTCCCGGTCCATCCGCTCCGCCGCCCGCATGCACTCCGCATGCCCGGCCCGGTCGCCGGATTGCTCCGCTTCCTGCGCCAGCCGGCGGAAGTGCGAGCCCATGCTGTCGCGGGCCTGCTGCGGCCACAGCGAGCCGAAATACGGGTGCAGCTGCCAGCCGCCGTGGTCGCGCTCCCGCGCCACCCCGAACACCGGGCCGCCGAACCGCAGCTCGGGGTAATGCTCCCGGGCCTGCCATGCCTCGACGTCGGCCAGCGCCGCGACCGGCGCCTCCAGCGCGGTCACCCGGATCGTCTGGAATCCGGGAACATAATCACGAGGGTTGCTCATGTCCCCAGCCTGCCACGCACCGCGACGACCTGCGCGCCGGGTCAGCAGCGATCACCGGCAACGGCGGATAGCAGATGCTCGCCGATGGGGCGGAAGCTGCCGCCGCAGCGGCGTCAGGCACCGAGCTTCCATCCTGCCGCGAGCCACTCCAGATCCGCCTGGTCCCTGGCCCCAGCCGCGCAGCGCGGACATCTCCAGCGCGGTCACCGCGTCCTCCTATTTCCGGATATATCCGGAAATAGCATCTCGTGTGCCATATGCCCCGATCACGGCGGCGGCCGTCAGCACCGAGGCGAGCGGTTTACCCAGGTCGCCGAGTTTCTTGTCGCGGTAGCTGGGCGACTGCCGCGACTGTAGTGAGCCGCGGTAAGCCACGACACGCCCTTCCGCGGATTCAGCGGGGGGCGGATGGTTACCCGGCACGGCCGCGGGCAGCTCGACATGATCACGCCGTAGCTCTGCGGGTCACTAGCCGGCCTACTCCCGGCCTTGGGATGCTTATCGCGGTGCTCGTCCGGTGTGCAGTCTCGGCACGTCGTTCATCAGGCGGATAGTGCGGGGGTCGGCTGGGTGATCGAGGATTTGCCGGACCGGACCCGATTCGGCAACAACACCGTCGCACAGTACGACCGCGGTCTGGGCGATGCTGCGCACGAGGGCCAGGTTGTGGGTGATGAAGATCATGGCGAGCTGGCGTTCCCGCTGGATCCGGCGGAGCAACTCCACGATGATCGCCTGAACCGAGACGTCGAGCGACGAGGTTACCTCGTCGCAGATGAGCACGTCCGGCTCGGCCACGAGCGCACGGGCGATCGCGACGCGCTGGCGTTCCCCGCCTGACAGCTGGTCGGGGTAGCGAGCCAGGAAGCCGCCGCCGAGCCGCACATCGTCGAGTACCCGGACGACGCGCTCGGAGTGCTCCTTGAACGGGATGTCTGGGAATTGATCCAGCGGCTGGGCGAGGGTTTGTCCGACGGTCTTCCTTGGATTCAGCGAGGTATCCGGGTTCTGGAAGATGTACTGGATTCGTTTCAGCACGTCCTTGCTCCGCTGGCGCGCCCCTCGCGCAAGCGGAGCGCCGTGAAACGTTATCTCGCCAGTCCAGCTGATGTGCAGCCCGGCGATGCAGCGCGCGAGCGTTGTCTTGCCAGCACCGGACTCGCCGACGATGGCAACGCATGACTCAGGCGGCACCTCGAGCCCGATATCGAAGAGCACGGAGGTGTGCCCGTAGCTAGCCGACACGTCCCTGACCGACATGGCCGGGGATGCGGTACCCGCCACCGGGCCTGCCGTCACCGCCTGGTGCCCGGTATGCGCGGTCCCGATGTCCCGGGCACGCAGGCACCGTACAGCCCGGCGGTCGATGACTACCGGCTCAGGTGCCTGCGACCTGCAGTCATTGATCGCGAGGCTGCACCGCGAGGCGAAGGAGCAGCCGGCGCCGCGGCGGCCGGGGCGCGGCTGCTGGCCTTCGATGCCGATGAGCGCTTCGGCGTAATCCGGCGATGGAACAGCCCTGATCAGTCCGCGGCTGTAGGGATGCAACGGCTCGCGGAATAGCCGGGACGTCGGGCCGAGTTCGATAATCCGCCCCGCGTACATGACCGCCACGCTGGCTGCCAGTCCGCTGACGACGGCCAGGTCGTGGCTTACGTAGACGGCCGCTACTCCGTAGGATCCGCAGAAACTGCGGATGGTGTCAAGGACATTACGCTGGGTGGAAACATCGAGACCGGTTGTCGGCTCGTCAAGCACGATCAGCGACGGCCTGCAGGCGAAGGCCATCGCGAGGCCGATGCGCTGCTGCTGGCCGCCAGACAACTGGTGCGGGTAGCGGCGCAGGAACTCTGGCGAGGCATCGAGACATGCCTCCGTCATGACCTCGGCGACGCGCTTGTCAGCATCGTCGGCCACTCCCGGGTGCACCCGCAGCGCTTCGCGTAGTTGCGCGCCCACCCGAAGTGCGGGGTTGAGGGCCGATGACGGGTCCTGGGGAACGTAGCTGACCCGCGCGCCGCGCGCTGCCCTCAAGTCGCCCGGGCTGAGCGCCAGCAGATCCACCCCGTCCAGCCGGACGTGCCCTGAACTGATCTTCAGTCCCTTGCGGGCGTGGCCGAGCAGGGCCAGGGCAACGGTGGTCTTGCCCGAGCCAGACTCACCGACGAGGCCGAGAATCTCACCGGCCCGCACGGAAAACGAGACCTCGCTCACCACGTCCGGACCGGACTCACCAGCACGCACCTCGAGGTCCGATACCTCGAGCCTGATTCCGGTGCGAGGCCGGGACGATGCGATGACCGCGTCAGCGGGCGGCCCTTGGCTGTAGCTCACTCAGCCACCTCCCCGCCGGGGCCGGAAACAAGCGCCGCTTCCCCGGGCCGGCGCTCGACGCCGACGGTCACCCGGGCAATGGCGTCGGTGAAGGTGTTCGTCCCTATGGTGAGCAGCGCAATCAGTGCAGCAGGAACGACCACCGCCCAAGGACTCAGTGACAGTCCGCCCCGGTTCTCGTTGATCATCGTCGCCCAGCTCGCTGCCGGCGGCGGCTGCCCGAAGCCGAGGAACGCCAGCCCGGCGATGACGATGATCGAATAGGTCAGCCTGAGCCCTGCCTCCACCATGAGCGGGGCGACCAGGCTGGGCAGGATCTCCTTCACCATGACCCTGGCCGGGCGCATCCCCTGTAGTTCGGCCGCCTTGACATAGTCCCGCTCGGAGATGTCCAGCGCCGCCGACCGCAGCACCCTGGCGACCTGCGGTGCGTGAGACAGGCCTACTGCTCCCGCGATCAGCCAGAGCTTCGGGCCGATCAAGCTCACCAGCAGGAGGGCGAGGACGAGCTGCGGGAACGAGAGGATCACATCGGCGGTCCGCATGATGATCCCATCGGCCCGGCCCTGGAGGTAGGCAGCCGCCATGCCGGCCATCACACCACCTGCGATCCCGATGGCGGTCGCGGCGAGCGCCATCACCAGCAGCAGCCAGCCGCCGTTCAGCACCCGGGACAGAACGTCCCGGCCGAGGAAGTCGCCGCCGAGCAGGAAGTGGCCAGATGGCTTGGCGAAGGTCAGGGTGACGAGCGCGGTCGGCGACTGCGGGGAGACGAACGGGCCGATGAGCGCGACTCCCGCGACGAAGGCGATCAGCCCCAGCCCGATGGCACCTCGCAGGGTACGCGCGGCCGTTCCCAGCACTGATACCCACTGGCGCCTGCGCATGAGCGGTGCCGCCGGCCTCGCTGCGCGCCCGGCTGCTGGAGCGTTGATGGCCATGGTTACCTCGCGATTCTCCGTCGCGGGGTGGCCATCAAGGTGACCGTGTCAGCAACGATATTTGCGAATACATAGAACGCCGCAAGCACGACGACGACGAACTGGATCACGGGAATGTCGCGGGCATCAACTGCGTAGACGAGTTCCTGGCCGATGCCGGGAAAATTGAACACGTATTCCACGACGACGATCCCGCCGGCGAGGTACAGGAAGTTGAGGCCGATGACCTGAATTGTCGGCGCGATGGCGTTGGGCAGAGCGTGCACGAGTACGATGCGCCACTCGGGAACGCCCTTGAGCCTGGCCATCTCCACGTAGTCGGATTCAAGGGACTCGATCATCGCGGCGCGCATCATGCGCATGATGTAGGGGACAATCACGATGACGAGCGTGGCAACGGGCAGGATGAGCAGCTCCGGGCTGTTCCAGGCATAGCTGCCCGGGGGCAGCAGCGAGACGGCAGGCAGCACGTGCAAGATCACCGTCGAGAACGCGATGATCAGGCCGATGGCGACGACGAACTCGGGCAGCGACGTCACCGCTAGGGCGGCGACTGAGCTGACGTGGTCGAACCAGCCGTCCTTGCGCAGCGCTGCGGCGGCACCGAGGACGACGCCGGCCACCGAACCGATCAGCCCGCTGATTAAGACGAGCACGGCGGAATTCACCAGGCGTGGCTCAGCCAGCGCCCAGACTGGCTGTCCGTTGGCGAGTGAGTTGCCGAGCCTGCCGGTCAGCAGCCCAGATAGCCAGGTCCAGTACTGGTCAGCCGCGGGCCGGTTCAGGTGCAGCTGAAACTCGAGCCGCCGCACTGCCGCCGGGTTCGCGTTCCGGCCGAGGACCGCGTATGCCGCGTTGCCCGGCAGGACCTCAGTGGCCGCGAACACGGCCACGGATACCAGGAACAGCGTGACGACGCCGAGGGCCGTTCGCCGCCGCACGAGCCGCGCAATCGGATGAGCGGCGCGACCAGGGATCACCGGATGGACGGGCGCCGTGCCTACAGTCATGGGAGTCTCCCGGCGAGCCACGAAGACATGAGCGCACTGGACGGCGCGCCCGGCCATTCCTACTCTCAGTGTATGGCCGATCTGTCCGGGTATCCTGCCGCGCCTGTCGATCCTTCCCAGCTTGCGGCGTCGCTGCGGCCCTTCGGCGATTCCGCGATGCTGCCCGGGGCCGCCTATGTCGGCCCGGCGGTGTTCGCGTGGGAGCAGCAGCACTTCATCGGCGGCTGGGCCTGCGTCGGGTTCAGTTCTCAGCTGGCCGAGCCCGGTGATCAGCGGGCCGAGCCGCTGGGCGCGGGAAGCGTGCTACTGGCCCGCGGAGCGGACCGTGTCCTGCGGGCGTTTGCCAACACGTGCCGGCACCGCGGCCACGAGCTGCTGGCCTGCGGCTCCTCCACGCAGCGTAACTCCATCACCTGCCCGTATCACTCCTGGACCTACTCCTTGTCCGGCGGGCTGCGCTTCGCCTCTGGCCTCACCGGCCGCGACGGATTCGACCAGTCTGCCTGGGGGCTGGCCGAGCTGCCCGTCGCCGAGTGGCACGGGCTGATCCTCGTGAACGGTTCAGGCTCGGAGCTGGCCGCCTCGCTGGCCGGCTCGCTGCGGACGCTCGACAGGCTGGTCGCGCCATACGAGCCGGAGCGGCTCGTCATTGCCGGGCGGCATGACTATGACGTGGCCGCGAACTGGAAGATTCTCACCGAGAACTACCACGAGTGCTACCACTGCCCGTCGATCCATCCTGAACTCTGCAAAGTCAGTCCGCCGAAGAGCGGCGGGAACTACCGCGCACTCGGCACATGGGTCGGCGGCTGGCTGGACCTGCGCGACGGCATGGACACCATGTCACTGGACGGCACCAGCCGCGGGGCTCCGCTGCGCGGGCTGGACGCCAGGGGCCTACGCACCGTGAGTTACGTGAATATCTTCCCGAACGTGCTTCTCAGCCTGCATCCCGACTACGTGATGACGCACCGGCTCGTGCCGCTGACGGCGGCCCGGACCATGATCGAGTGCACCTGGGCGTTCGCGCCCGAGGCACTGGATAAGCCAGGCTTTAGTCCCGGCTACGCCGTTGAGTTCTGGGACATCATCAACAGGCAGGACTGGTACGCCTGTGAGTCGGTCCAGCGCGGCCTGTCGGACGAGCACGCGACGCCAGGGCCGTTGTCACCTGAAGAGTCCGGGGTCTACCAGTTCGTGACCATGGTCGCACGCGGTTATCTGGGCCAGCCGGTGTGGAACCAGGCAGAGTGTGCCCGGCCGGCGTCTTGATATGGCGTCGTCGCGGTTGAGATATCTGGAGGTGTCACCTGTGGACCGATTGGACGCGCGCGGGGCGGCCCAGCATGGGGATGACCTGGGTCGGCGGCGGTTCCTCAGGGGGATAGTGGCCACTGGCGCGGTCGCGAGCACGGGCGGCCTGCTGGGATGCAGTTCCACGAGCAGCAGCCCCGCAGCCGGCAGCGCCCGGCGGCGGGGCGGTGACCTGAAGTTAGGCCTTACCGGCGGCTCGACTTCGGACACCATTGACCCGCACAAGGGGCTCACCTATACCGACACGTCCCGTCTCCAGTCGCTCTATAGCCCGCTGGTCCAGCTCGATGCCCAGGCGCAGGTCGAGTACGTGCTGGCAGAGTCAATAAGCCCGCACAATGGCTCGCCTTCTGAATGGATCATCCGGCTGCGTCCCGGCGTCACGTTTCATGACGGGCAGAACCTCACCGCAGACGACGTGATCTACACGTTCCGCAGGATCATCAGCAACGGTTTCAGCGGGTCGACCGGCCTCGGCCCGGTCGACGTGAAGGGGATGAAGGCGCTCGACAAGTTCACGGTCCTGGTGCCGATGGAACGGCCCTACGCGAGTTTCGCCGATCAGTTAGCGGCGTTTTGGCTTTACCTGTATATCGTGCCAGCCGGCTTCAACCCGGCAAAACCAAACGGGACCGGACCGTTTATTTACCAGAGCTTCACTCCCGGCCTGCGCAGCGTGTTCACACGGAATCCGCACTACTGGAAGACCGGCCTGCCCTATGTCGATACCCTGACGATCATTGACTTCACCGACAGCGTCTCCCTCCAGAACGCCCTGGCCACCAAGGTCATCCAGGGCGCCGGGACGCTTGACGGGCCGCAGATCGCGACCCTAGCTGCCACCAGCGGCGTGCGGACTGTCGTCTCGCACGCCGGCTCGATCACCCCATTCACGATGCGCGTCGATCAGGCGCCGTTCAACGACGTCAACGTTCGCCAGGCGCTGCGGCTCACTGTCGGCCGACAGGAGCTGATTAACTCAGCGCTGGACGGCTACGGGACCGTCGGTAATGACGTATTCTCTCCCTTCGATCCCGACTACGACAGCTCGCTGACCCGGGAGCAGGACATCCCGCAGGCGAAATTCCTGCTGAAGCGGGCAGGCAAGGAGAACCTGACCGTGCAGCTGATCACCTCATCCGTGGCCCCCGGCACGGTGGCAATGGCCACGGTGCTCGCGCAGCAGGCCCAGGCGGCAGGGGTGACGATCAGCCTCAAGACGGTCCAGCCCGGCGTTTTCTTCGGCCCCGACTACCTGCGCTGGACCTTCTCCCAGGACTACTACAACTACTCCCCTTACCTCGCCCAGGTCGCCTACTCGATGCTGCCGGCCTCGCCGTTCAATGAGACTCACACCGACAACGCTCAGTACAACAACTGGTACGCGGAAGTGAACGCGACATTCAACTTGTCGACGCGCAAGAACATCTTGCATGAAATGCAGCGGTTCGACTTCACCCAGGGCGGTTACATCATCCCCGCGTTCATCGATTCGCTCGATGCCTACAGCACCGAGATCACCGGCTACTCACCCACCAGGGTAGGCCAGCCGCTGTCCAGCTTCGACTTCGAGAACTTCTCACTCGTCGCCTGATCAGCGAATCGGTCATCCCGATGCTCGGCGTTTCACCTGGAAGACGACCCCGAAGAAGAGGAAAGGACGACGATGTCCCGCATCAGACTCATCGCGGCCTCGCTGGGCACGGCGATGGCCGCAGCCAGCGCCACGACTTTTGCCGCTGCCAGCGCGCTCGCCGGCGAGCCCAGCGGCCCGGCACCGGTGACGGCGCATGTGTGGGTGACCACTCCGGATGGCTCGGACAAGCTCAGCGATCTAGGCACGGTCGCATTCGGCGGCGGGCCGGCCACCGCGCCGGCGATCGTCGTCGATCCGACCCTGACCTTTCAGGCCATGCGCGGATTCGGCGGGGCGATCACCGATTCCTCGGCTGCGGTGCTGTACGGGCTGTCACCGGCTGTGCGTGCGGCCACGATGCGGTCGCTGTTCGCCCCGGTGACCGGGGACGGCCTGGACTACCTGCGCCAGCCGGTCGGCGCCTCGGATTTCGTCACCACCGCGGCGTACACGTACGACGACCTGCCCGCCGGGCAGACCGACTACCAGCAACGCGGCTTCTCCGTCGCGCACGACCAGGCGCAGATCCTGCCGCTGCTGCGCGAGGCCCAGGCCATCAACCCCCGGCTGCAGATCATCGCGACCCCGTGGAGCCCGCCCGCGTGGATGAAGACGAGCGGCTCGCTGATAGGCGGCCGCCTGATCGACGACCCGCGTGTCTACCGCTCCTACGCGCTGTACCTGCTGAAGTTCATCGAGGCGTACAAGGCGGACGGCGTCACCGTCGATACGATCACGGTGCAGAACGAGCCGCAGAACCGTGCCCCCTCTGGCTATCCGGGCACGGACATGCCCTCGTGGCAGGAGGAGAAGGTCATCGAGGATCTCGGGCCTATGCTGCGCGACGCGGGCCTGCGCACCCGGATCCTCGCCTACGACCACAACTGGGCCGAGCATCCCAATGACGTCGCGGCCACCCCGCCGGATGAGACCGCCGACATCAGCGCCTACCCGCAGAACGTCCTGAACTCCCCGGCCGCCACGTGGATCTCCGGCATCGCCTACCACTGCTACTACGGCGACCCGGGCGCGATGACCAGGCTGCACAACCAGTTCCCGGATGAGGCGATCTACTTCACCGAGTGCTCGGGAAGCCAGTCCTCCGACCCGGCGAACACGTTCTCCGACACGCTCAGGTGGCACGCCCGCAACCTGATCATCGGCGCCACCCGCAACTGGGCCGAGACCGTCATCAACTGGAACCTGGCCCTCGACCCGTCCGGAGGCCCGCATGTGGGCGGCTGCGGTACTTGTACCGGTATCATCACCGCCGGACCCGGCAATACCGTGACGAAAAACGCCGAGTACTACACGCTCGGGCATCTGGCCCGTTTCGTGAGGCCCGGGGCGGTGCGCATCGCCAGTACCTCCTTCGGCACGACGGGGTGGAACGGACAGATCATGGACGTGGCGTTCCGCAACCCGGATGGCAGCACGGCACTGATCGTTCACAACGAGAACGACAGCCCGCGCACCTTCGCCGTGCGCCAGGGCGACCAGGCGTTCACCTACACCCTTCCCGGCGGGGCACTGGCCACCTTCACCTGGCGCGGACACATCCCCGGCACGTACACCCTGCGCCAGGCCGGCCCCGGCGCCTGGACCGCGACGGCTAACCCGGCCGGCCCGGCCAGCCCGTGCTGCACCGGCGACGTGGCGGCCAACGCCGTGGATGGTGACGCCAGCACCCGCTACTCCACCGGCGTCGGCCAGTCCTCTGGCCAGTACCTTCAGGTCGACTTCGGCAAGGCGACCGGCGCCCGGCAGGTCGTCTTCGACACCGGCGCGTCCACCGGCGATTACCCGCGCGACTACACGGTCACGACCAGCACCGACGGCGTGAACTGGACCACCGCCGTCCCCTCCGGCCAGGGAACCGGACAGTTCACTAACGTCAGCTTGAACGGCGCCCCGGTCCGGTACGTCCGCATTACCCTGACCGCGTCCAGCGACAGCTGGTGGAGCGTCGCCGACGTCCGCGCCTACACTGCCGGCCAGGCGAAAGAGAGCTGATACGCAACGCTTCTGCCACCCGCCCGACCTGCCCTGGTAACGGGTTATCGGCGATCACGCTGAAAACAGCCAGAGCCAGCCGCCCGTCCTCCCGCTCCCACGCTCATCCCCGGGCTCCGCTCCGGGATTCGGAGGGGAAGATCTGCTATTCCGAACGGGAGCGCTGTGGCGGCCCTGCCCTGAAGCGGAGGCAGCCCGGGGGGGCGCGAAGGCCGCGTACAAGGCTGCTGTTATCGACCGGCGGCGCTGTGTGGCGGCTTTCCTGACCGCCCGGCGCTCGCCCGCCCCGGGGCCTGACCTGTGGGGGAGGCCCAGGGCGGGCGGGGATCCCTGCGGTCCCACGCCACGAGCACGACCTTGAGAGGAAAGGGTCAGGTGAGGGCACCGCCGCTGGAATCCCCGGCCTGCTGGCCAAGGGCCGCCCTTGCTGCCTTGCTGCCGCGCGCTTGCCTTGCAGGCGGAAGAGAAGAGCAGCACCTCACGCACGCTGCCCGCGTACCGGAGGGGGATTGTCCCTCGGGGTGCGCCGCCAGGGACTCGCACCCCGAACCCGCAGATTAAGAGGGCGGCGATGGGTACGGGCAGGCGTGTACCTGCTACAGCGGGCGGGTTGTCACGTGTTTCCGGCGGCGTGTCGCTGGCGGCGGCTGCCACGCGCTGACCTCGGTGGTTATCTTGATGATCCGGTGGATGGTGCGGGGTTTCCCGGGCGGATGCTTGTTCCAGCGGCTGAGGGGACTTGACCTTGCGGGCGCAGACGCGCGGGCCGTTCAGGCTGGACAGGACGGTGCGGCCGATGTCGCCGACGAGGTCGCTGTCCCCGCTGGTGATGCCGCGGGGCGCCGGTGACCAAGCAGCTGGGCGGTTTCCACGGCGGTCTTCCAGCTGGCCCGGTCGGGCTCGGTACTGGGGAGGGTCTCGTTGGCGTCAGTGACGGCGATCCGCAGCGCCTGGTACAGCGCGAGCAGTGCCCAGCGTCTGCCGGGGCACCGGTCGCACACGCTGTACCAGGAGGAACTCACCCACACCCTCGCCAGCCAGTGGCTCACCTAGCGGCACAGTCGGTGGCCTGCATCGGGCAACCCGCACCCCGGAGGACCCCGCCACCTACCGGTGCGACCATCTCGTCGACGACGTCGAAGCCCTGCGCCGGCGCCTGAACCTGACCGAGATCCACCTCCTCATGCACTCGGCGGGAGCGGCGATCGGTGTCCTTACGCAGCCCGGAACACGGAGCACATCAACCTGCTGGTGCTGGTAACCCCCCCAGTCTGTGGGTCGTCGGAGTGGAAATCACCGATCAGGACCGGCGTGAGGGTGCCGAGCGAAGGCGTCGGGGAACCATGGTTCCCCGACGCCTTCGCCGCCTTCAAACGGATCTGGGCAGGTGGTCCGTCCGATGCCGACTGGGCCGCCATCACCCCGTTTACCTGCGGGCGGTGGGACGCGGCCGCGCAGGCGCACCAGTCCAATGGACGCCGGCCGTCACTCCGTTCGCGTGAACTGGAAGATGGCGACCGTGATCATTGCCAGGCCCAGCACCAGTACGATCCCCCCTTCAAGGAGCGAGGGCACGCGCCAGCCCCACCAGGAGACGCCGGGGGCGAGCGTGCGCCGGGTAACCTCGGAGATGGCGAGGTGGTTGAACACCAGCCGCCGCATCGGGTCGACGGCGTAGGTCAGCGGGTTGAGGCGGTTGAGCACGCCCAGCCAGGTGGGCAAGCCCGAGACGGGGTACAGCGCGCCGGACAAGAAGATCATCGGCATCACCATCATCTGCATCACGCCCGTGAATGTCTGGATCTGCTTGATGCTGGCGGCGACCATCACGCCGAAGGCGCTGATCGTGAAGGCGATCAGCAGCTGCAGGCCGAAGATGCCGAGGAGCAGCACCGGGTCGTAGGGCACGTGTACCAATCCGGCTAGGGCCAGCACGATCACGCCCTGGGTCGCCGCGATCGTCGCACCGCCCAGGCACTTGCCCACGACGATCGATGACCGCCGGACCGGCGCTACCATCACCTCCCGCAGGAACCCGAACTCGCGGTCCATGACCAGCGATACCGCGCTGAACATCGCGCTGAACACCAATGCGATGCTGAGGATCCCGGGGAAGATGAACGTGGTGAGGTCCACGCCGCCGGTGGACGCGGCCGAGAGCGTCTGCAGGCCGGGCCCGAGGACGAACAGGAACAGCAGCGGCTGGATCAGCCACGTCACGATCCGCGTGGGGGCCTTGACGAAGTGCATCAGGTCGCGCCGCCAGACGATGCGCACCGCCCGGACCTCCGACCGCCAGGAGCGCTCGGGCACTCGGACGGCGACGACCTCCGCGACCGCGGCGCTCATCGGCTGACCTTCGTCAGTGCCCGCATCGCCTGGCGGTTGCGATCCGTCGCCGATCCGGTTTCGGCGTCCCGGATCGTCGAGCCCGTGTAGCGCATGAAAACGTCGTCCAGGGTCGGCCGCGACACCGCGACCGACGTGATGCCCACGCCGAGCTCGGCGAATAGCCGGGGCACGAACGCCTCGCCGGAGGCGATGTGGAAGGTCACCGCACCCTCGGCGACCGTTGCCTCGATGCCGAAGCGGTCGCGCAGCGCGGCCAGGGCGGCGGCGTTGTCTGCGGTGCCCAGCACCACACGGTCGGCCCCGACGCTTGCCTTGAGCGCCTCGGGCGTGTCCAGCACGACGATCTCCCCGCGGTCCGTGATCGCGATGCGGTCGCAGAACTCCGCCTCGTCCATGTAGTGGGTGGTCATGAAGATCGTCGTGCCTTCGGCCTCTTGCAGCGCGCGGATGTAGCGCCAGATCGAGCTGCGCGTCTGCGGATCGAGTCCGATCGTCGGCTCGTCGAGGAACAGCACGCGCGGCGAGTGCATCAGCCCGCGCGCGATCTCCAGGCGCCGTCGCATGCCGCCGGAGTAGGTCTGGACCAGCTGCTTACGGCGGTCCCAGAGGTCGACCATCTCGAGCATCTGGCGCATCCGCGCTGGGACGGCCCCGGCGTCGATGCCGTAGAGCTCGGCGTGCAGGCGGAGATTCTGCTCGGCGGTGAGGTAGCCGTCGAGCGTCGGGTCCTGGAACACGAGGCCGATGTGCCGGCGGACGTCGTCGCGCTGGACGGCGACGTCGTAGCCGCTCACGCTGGCGGTGCCGGAGGTGGGCCGCGTGAGCGTGCAGAGCATGTTGATCGTCGTGCTCTTGCCGGCGCCGTTGGGGCCGAGAAAGCCGAAGACCTCGCCGCGAGCCACGGTGAACGAGACACCGTGGACGGCCTCGACCTTGCCGTAGGCCTTGGTGAGCCCGGCGACCTCAATCGCTGCCGGTGTGACGGGATAGGTGGGTTCGTCCGGGGTGAATGTGCTCATTGATGCCTCCGATGATTAGTGCAGGTGCATGGTGGGTGGTGAGGTTGTCGCGCGTTCCGTTGAGCTCCGGTGGCGGTCCTCTTGATCGTCGGGCGGCGGTCATGTTGTCTTGGCCGGTGTCAGGGGCTTGTGAGGATGACGAGTTGCTGGGTCGCCCGGGTCATCGCGACATAGCGGTCGACCGCTCCTTCGATGCCCTTGCCGAATGCCTCTGGGTCGATGAGGACGACCAGGTCGAACTCGAGCCCCCTGGCCAG
>WNFD01000511.1_pt1 | contig 87373 bp, 81 predicted proteins | sample 5400491 | NCBI WGS metagenome assembly WNFD01 (sample SAMN13153343, study PRJNA577476) | soil metagenome | isolation source: 120 cm saprolite under Douglas fir tree site 2 hole 2 replicate 2 | place: USA:California | collected 2015-04-18 | reverse complement strand
CGGCTTCCGCCTCCGGCACGGCGTGGCGCTGGCCATCGAGCCCATGTTCATGGCCGGGGGCCACGACCGGTGCCGCACCGCCGGCGACGGCTGGGCCCTCCACACGGGGGACGGCAGCCGCGCCGCGCACGCGGAGCACACCATCGCCGTCACCGACGACGGGCCGCGCATCCTCACCCTGCCGTAACCGCCAGCGCGTCGACTATGCCTCCTATGTACCTGTCGAGCAGCGCGCCGTCAGCGTCGTGCGTGGGGTTGACCTCGGTCAGTACCAGGCCGGCCAGCGCATGATGGCGGCAAAGGACGCGCAGACAGCCAACAGCGTGCTCGAACGTCACCCCGGAGCCGTAGTGCGGGAAGTTCCCGAGCGGCAGGTCACCGGAATCGACGGTGTCCACATCGAAGTGGACGAGCACTGGGCCAGCGGCGTCCGCGATGGCCGCGAGGGCCGCGCCAGCGGCTCCGGCCGGGTCAGCCGCGAGCGTGGGCCCTTCCTGGAAACTCACCCCCCGGGCCGCGAGGAACCGGCGGCCGTCGTCATCGATCTCGCGCGGGTCGCAGCCCACGAGCGCGAGCCGGCCGGCGTCGATCAGCGGCGGCGGCCCGGCGAACCCGGCCAGGTCCGCCGCCCCGCCGCCGAGCAGGTGCGCGACCCCCATCGAATCGAAGATGCCTGAGCCGCCGGCCTGCGGCGTGCTCAGGTCCGCGTCGCCATCCACGTAGACGAGGCCGGCATCGGCATGCGCGCGCCGGAGCCCGGCGACGGCGCCGAGGGTGATCGTGCAGTCGCCGCCCACGACCAGGGGCAGCCGCCCTGACCCCGCGACCCCGGCGACGGCTTCGGATACCTCCCGCGCGACCCGGATGACGGCGGGAAGGTTGCGCTGCTGCGGATGGTCGCGGTCCAGCGAGAACGGCGTCTCGGGAAGGTCCCCGGCATCATCCACGGACAGTCCCGCGGCGCGCAGCCGCTCCGCCAGGCCGGCCTGGCGCAGCGCGGCAGGCGCGCGCTCCTGGCCCGCGTGATGCGCGCCAGCGCTGCTCGGAACGCCGATCACTACCCAATCGGCCATTCGCTTGCCTCCTGCGAGAGCTGGTAAACGAGTGAGACAGCGATTCTGCTGAGCCGGTCTCATGATTCCAGGTACCGCAGCACGGCGAGCACCCGACGGTTGTCGTTCTCTGACGGCGGCAGCCCTAGCTTGCCGAATAGGCTGGCCACGTGCTTCTCCACCGCCCCGGCCGAGACCACGAGGAGCCTGGCGATCGCGGCGTTGGACCTGCCCTCGGCCATCAGCGAGAGCACCTCGCGCTCGCGCGGGGTGAGCGCGGCGAGCCCGTCCGCGTGTCTGTCGGCACCGAGTAGCTGGCTGACCACTTCGGGGTCGAGCGCGGTCCCGCCCGCGGCGACCCGGGCCAGCGCTTCGGCGAATTCGCCCACGTCGGCGACCCGGTCCTTGAGCAGGTAGCCGACGCCCGCGGAGTTGCCGGCGAGCAGCCGGGCCGCGTACCGGGTCTCAATGTACTGGGAGAACACGAGCACGCCGGTCCCCGGGTAATCGCGGCGTAGGTCGAGAGCGGCCCGCAGGCCCTCGTCGGTGTGGGTCGGCGGCATCCGGATGTCCACCACCGTCACGTCGGGACGGTGCTCGCCGACCGCCGCGAGCAGCGCGTCGCCGTCGGCCACGGCGGCGCACACCTCATGCCCCCTGTCGATGAGCAGCCGGGTGAGCCCTTCCCGCAGCAGGGCCGCGTCCTCGGCGATCACGACACGCATGTGCGCGATGCTCTCATGGCCTGTGCTGTCCTGCCCGCAGCGGCAGCTCGACGGTGATCTCCGTCGGGCCGCCCGCTGGGCTGGCGACGCTCAGGCGGCCGTCCACGGTCCTGGCCCGCTGCGCCAGCCCGGCCAGGCCGCTCCCCCGGCCCGGGTCCGCCCCGCCGGTGCCGTCATCGGTTACGCGCAGGCGCAGCGTCACGTCCCGTTCGGCTACGTCGATCCTGACCTTGGTCGCGCCGCTGTGCTTGGCGGCGTTGGCGAGCAGCTCGGCCGCGCAGAAGTACGCGATCGTCTCGATCGCCGCGGTGGGCCGGACCGGGATGTCGGTGATCAGCTCCGTCGGGATGGCGCTCCCGGCGGCGAGTGTGGCGAGCGCGTCGGCCAGGCCATTGTCGAGCACCGGCGGATGGATGCCCTTGGCCAGGTCACGCAGCTCCGCGAGAGCTTCCTTGGCGCCCCGGTGCGCGGCGTCGACAAGATCGCGGACCAGCGTGAGGTCGGCAGGCGGGTCGCCGCCGAGTTTCTCCCTGGCCATGCCGAGATTGAGCGCGAGCGCGGCCAGCCGGACCTGCGCACCGTCGTGCAGGTCACGTTCCACCCGGCGGAGCATCGCGGCGGAATCGTCCACCGCCCGCGCCCGGGTCTCCTCCAGGTCGCGGACCCGCTGCGCGAGCCCGCCAGGGCCGAGCAGGCTCCGGATCAGCCAGCGGTCCACCGCGACGACCGCCCTCGTCACCCACGGGGCCGCGAGCACCATGGCCGCGCCCGCCGCCAAGGCGAGGAACGTGCCGGGAAAGGATCCGACCTGGAATTCGCGCCCAGGGAACGGGGTGCTCGCTGGCACCGGACGCAGCTGTACATCCGGCGGGTGGTAGCGGAACATCCCCCACCAGAAGGGATAGCTCAGGTTGGCGACCCCGGCTGCCCAGAGGAAGACACCGTAGAACTCGAACGCCGCGACCGGAAGCTTGAGCAGCAGGTACGCCACGGCCCGCCAGCCGGGGCCGTCGCGAAGCCCCGCGCCCAGCCACCCCGACATGCCGCGACCGCGGCGCGGCGCCGCCGCCGCGACCCGGTCACCGAGGAGCTCCGCCGCCAGGCGCCGGTGGACTGCCCCGAGTCCCCGGGCGATGCGGGTCGCCATGATGAGCAGCAGCAGCCCGGCGATGGTGACGGCCGACAGCAGCGGGACGACTCCCGGCGCGAGCAGCGCCGCGGTGCCGGCTGCTGCGGCCACGACGAGCGGAACCACGATGAGGCAGTAGCCGAGCGGGACTCCGGCGAGGCAGAAGAGGAACTCCCTGACCGCCCGGGTGGTGAACGGCTCCCGGGCGGCGGCGCGCACGGCCGCGAGCGTCCCGGCGGCAGGCCCTCCGCCACCTGGACGGCGGAAGCCCTGGCCGCCGGGCGGCGGCTCCCCGGTCGCGGCACTCACCGGCGGTGTGCTGCGCATGCCTGCATTGTCCCGCTCAGGCGTCCCGCCTGGCCAGCAGCCATCCCCCCAGGCCGAGTGCGATGGCGGCGTACAGGCACAGCAGGCCGAGCCCGGCCCACGGCGACAGCGCTCCGGTGATCGGCTTGACCGCGGCAAGCGAGTTCGCGACGATTTCCACGGGCATGTATCCGATCACCGAGTGACGGAACCCGCCGAACATCGACGCGAGAAGGTAGACGCCGCCGACGAGGACAGCGATGGCAGCCGGGGTGTGCCGGATGACGGCGCCCAGGCCGAGGCCGATCAGGCCGATCAGGCAGTAGCCCGTTCCGGCCAGCAGCACGGCGCGGAGCACGCCCGGCTGGCCGAGCGCGGGTGCGGGAATCCGGGCCGGCAGGGCGGCGCCGCCGGCGAAGAACGCGGTGAATGAGGCCGACTCTCCTGTCGCGAGTGCCACGGCGCCGAACACCGCCGCCTTCGCGGCCAGCACCAGCGGTCGGCTGGGGATCGCCGTCAGCGTCGCCCGGATCATCCCCGAGGAGTACTCGCCGGTCATCACGAGCACGCCGAGCACCCCGGTCAGGAGCAGGCCGAGGGCAATGCCGCCGAGCGCGTTGTTCGTCAGGTCGCCCCTCGGGTTCTTCGTGTTGACCCCGACCGCGATGGCGATGCCGATCGCGCCCCCGATAGTGATCGCCAGGGTCCACCAGGTCGAACGCAGGCTGCGCAGCTTGATCCATTCCATCCGCGCGACGTGCGGGAGCCGGTAATGGTCGCGGGAGCCACGGGATACCGGGGTGGCTGTCATGACATCCTCTCTTCCCGGGCGCGATACTCGTGGCCCGGAACCGCCCGGTATTCGGCCCGGTATTCGGCACTGCCGGACGTCAGCTGGAGGAATGCCTCTTCCAGCGAGGCCGACCGGGCGGACAGCTCCGCGACCGACGTGTCGGCGAGCAGCCGTCCGGCACCGATCACCACGAGGTGGTAGGCGGTCAGCGCCATCTCGCTGATCAGGTGACTGGACAGGAACACGGTCCGGCCCTCGGCCGCCAGTGACTTCAGCAGGTTGCGAATCCAGCGGACGCCTTCCGGATCGAGGCCGTTGACCGGCTCATCAAGGAGCAGCACCCCGGGGTCGCCGAGCAGCGCGGCGGCGATGCCCAGCCGCTGGGCCATGCCGAGGGAGAATTTCCCCGCCCGGCGGCCGGCGGCGCTTTCCAGGCCGACGATGCCGAGCACCTCCTGCACCCGGGACCGCGGAATGTCGTTGCTGGCCGCCAGGGCGGCAAGATGGGCGCGGGCTTCACGGCCCGGGTGGAACGCCTTCGCCTCGAGCAGCGCGCCGACCTCGCGCAACGGCCAGCGCAGGTCGCGGTAGCGGCGTCCGCCAATCCGCACCTGCCCGGCGTCCGGCGAGTCCAGGCCCAGGATGAGGCGCATGGTGGTGGACTTGCCGGATCCGTTCGGGCCGAGAAAGCCGGTCACGGTGCCTGGCCGCACGTCGAAGCTGAGCGCGTCCACGGCTACCACCGGACCGTACATATTCATGGGAGATCACGCTACGGGCGGGGGGGCGGGGGCGGAATCCGGCTGCCTCCCCTCTTTCCCGCGGGGGTTTTCCCCCGTCATCTGAATGAGGAGCTTTATCCAGAACGGCTTTCGCGGTTACGGCTCCCTTGCGGGGGAACCCGGGGGTCGTCCCCCGGGGCTAGCACAGCCCCGTGCCTGCGGCAGGGCTGGTTTCGGTAACGCTCAGGACACAGTGAGCGTTATTCAGAACCAGCGCCGCTGGTCGCATCTGCGCAGGCACGGGCCGGAGGGCCGTAATCGCCTTGGCCGTTATGAATAAGGCTCAGTGTCAGTGCTGGTCGAAGAGGGCGCTGACCGACTCGCCGTCGTGGATGCGGCGGATGGCCTCGGCGAGCGGCCCGGCCACCGAGAGGACACGGAGCTTCGGGTCGCGTTTCGCCTCGGGTATCGGCACCGTGTTGGTGCAGACGATCTCCGCGACGTCAGGCTGGGCGGCGAGCCGTCGCAGCGCGCCGTCGCAGAACAGCCCGTGCGTGCAGGCGATGCGGATCGAGCGCGCTTCCTGCTCGCGCAGCCGGTCGAGCAGCTCCATGAGGGTGGTCCCGCGGGCGATCTCGTCGTCGAGCACGATCACGTCGCGGCCGGAGACGTCGCCGATGATGGCGCTGATGGTGACCTTCTCGTCGCTGTGCCGCTCCTTCGCCCCCGCCGCTATGGGCAGGCCGAGCATGCGGGCGAACGCCGCCGCGCTCTTCGCGTAGCCCAGGTCGGGCGAGACCACGATCCCCCCGGTCAGGTCGAGGCTGCGGAAGTGCGCGGCGAGCTCGCGGAGCGCGTTGAGATGGTCGACGGGAACGGAGAAGAAACCGTGCACCTGCGGGGAGTGCAGGGTCATGGTCAGCACCCGGCTAGCGCCCGCGGTGACCATCAGGTCGGCGACAAGCCGGCCGCCGATCGAGACTCGCGGCGCGTTCTTCTTATCCGAACGGGCATACGCGTAGTGCGGCATCACGGCCGTGACCCTGGCCGCGGACGCGCCCCGCGCGGCGTCAAGCATGAGCAGCAGCTCGACGAGGTGCTCCTGGACGGGCGGGACGAGCGGCTGGATCAGGAAGACGTCCCGCTCCCTGCAGTTGGACTGCAGCTGCACCTCGATGCAGTCGTTGGCGAAGCGGCGCAGCCTGACCGCGCGCAGCGGCGCCCCGAGGTGCGCGCAGATCTCCGCCGCAAGCTCAGGATGGGCGCTGCCGCTGAAGACCACGATTTCCCGCACGAAGCACTCCCGGAGTCGGCGCGCGCTATTCAGAATCGGCTAGCAGTGCTGCCCCGGGGGACACAGTGCGTCCCGGGGACACCCCGGACCCCGACGGCCTGATAACCCCCGGCTGCAACGGTCCGCCAGGGCCGGGCGGCTGATACGGCGGCAAGCCGAGTTTCTTGCGGATCTCCTGCTGGACCTGCTCCTTGTCCGGCCGCGCGTCAATCGTGATGACGTACTCCTTGCGCCGGAACAGGTCGAGCACAGGATCGGTCTTCTCGTGATACTCGCGCAGCCGGACGGCGAGTGCTTCCTCGGTGTCATCCTCCCTGGTGACGAGCTCTCCCCCGCATACGTCGCACCTGCCGTCGACCCTGGGGCGGCCGGCGATGAGGTTATAGTCCATTCCGCATCTGGCGCAGAGCCGCCGTGCCAGCACGCGGCGGCGCACTTCACTGTCCGGCATGTCGAGGTAGATCACCCCGTCGATGTCGTAGCCTTCGAGGAAGAACTCTGCCTGCCGCTGGTTCCTGGGGAATCCGTCGATGATGAACCCGTAATTCCAGTCGTGCTGGGCCAGCCTGTCCCTGACCACGGCCTCTGCCTGGTCGTCGCCGACCAGCTCGCCCCCGGCCATGGTGCGCCGCACTTGTGCGCCTAGCTTGGTGTGGTGCTGGACGTTCCAGCGGAACATGTCGCCGACGCTGATGTGGACGAGATCGAGATCGTCGGCGAGCATCGCGCCCTGCGAGCTCTTCCCGCTCCCCTGCACCCCCATGATCACGTATTTGCGCATGCCGCCACCCTGGCATACGGCGCCACCGCCACCCCGCCCAGGCCACCGCATTTGTCAGACGCCTCCGCTAGCCTGCAGTTGTGACCCAGACTCAGATCGACACGCTGCGGGAAGACATCCGCGCGATCAGCGACACCGTGTCGCAGATCCTTGAGCGAGTCGATGCGCACGATGCCCGGTTCGACCGTGTCGATGCCCGGTTCGACGGCGTCAATGGGCGACTCGACGGTGTCGATGCCCGGTTCGACGGTGTCGATGCCCGGTTCGACGGTGTCGATGCCCGGTTCGACGGTGTCGATGCCCGGTTCGACCGTGTCGATGCCCGGTTCGACGGCGTCGATGCCCGGTTCGACGGCGTCAATGGGCGGTTCGACGGCGTCAATGGGCGACTCGCCCGCGTCGAGGCGCTGCTGGGGGAAATTCTGGGACGCCTGGGCAAGCCCTAGTCAGGTCGCGCGGCGGTGGACCAGCCAGACGGTCGCGGCGCAGAGCAACAGGGCCAGCGCGAGCAGGCAGCCGCCCTCGATGAGGGTAAGCGCGAGCTGTGCCTGCTGGCCGCCGGACAGCCTGCCGACCGGGGTCTGCCCGGGCGGGGCCGGGTCCCTGGCGTCACTACCAAGCTGCTTATCTATTGTCATAGATAAGCAGCTACTGCTGACCGCCGCGGCCGTCAAGGCGACTGCGGGTGTATGGCGCGGTCACCCCGAGGCGGTCAGGCCGAACCTGCGCTCGCATGCCGCACGCGTCTTGCGGCCGAGCAGGCCGCACAGCTGCGGCCAGTCCTCGGTGAGCAGCCGTGCGTTGAGGAAGCGCGCGATGTCGTTGCGCTGGCCCTGGCTGAGCACGATGCTGTAGAGGCAGAGCCGGAGGCGGCCGTCCGCGACGTCGAACTCGCGCAGCCCGTGCCAGGTCAGGTGGACAGGCAGGACCACGACTCCCTGGCCGGGCCCGCGCAGATCCTCCAGCCGGTCAGGAAGGCGCCCGGCCAGGCGGCCCCAGCGGTACGCAAGCACATCCGCGAGGGCCATAGCGACGATTATGGCCGATCGCTCCTGGGCACCGGGGCCTGGCCCTGGCACATCGCCCGCGGGAGTCCGGCTCAGCTGAGCACGGCGCCCGCCGGGCGTCGGCTCGGCTGTCGACGCGGCTGCGTCCGGCGCTAGGCTTCTGAGCATGTCAAGCGCCGAGCCCGCGTATGCAGACGACAGGGCCCCGCCCCGGTGGCGCTTCCTGATTGCTCCCAGGTGGCTGGGCTGGCATGCCCTCATGGTGGCATCCGTGGCCGGCATGCTGGCGCTCGGCGACTGGCAGCTTCGCCGCGCCGTGTCCGGCAACGCTCTCAGCTGGGCGTACACGTTCGAATGGCCCATCTTCGCTGGCTTCGCCATCGTCTTCTGGGCGAAGACGATCAAGGATGAGTTCAGGCCGCCGGTCAGCGATGACGCTGCCGATGGGGCGGACATAGAGCTTCCCCCTGGGCTGCGCCGGTCGTCGAGGGACCTGGCCGCTGACCGGGCGGTGGACGCTCGCGGCGGCGCCGAGGATCCGGAGGACAGGGAGCTTGCCGCCTACAACGCGTACCTGACCCGGCTGGACGCCGAGGTGAAGGGCCACGGCAGGTGGCACGGTTTCCGGTAGCCCGCCCAGGGCCGCCCGTGCCTGGCTGCCAGGCACGCCCGGCGGCCGCTACGCATGACGACGCTGAGGAGGTACCGCCGGTGCACGCAGCCGTGCTCCGCTACCGGGTGATGGCCTACATAACCGGCGCAGTGCTGATCGTCTTGTGCTTCGCCGGGATCCCCCTGCAGGTTGCCGCGCACAACAACGCGGTCGTCAACTACGTCGGCACGCTGCACGGGATCTTGTACATGATCTACCTGATCGCCGCCTACCTGCTCACCCGGCGACTCAGGCTGCCGATCCTCCCTACCCTGGTCGTGCTTGCCGCCGGCACCATCCCGGTGCTGACGTTCGTCGTCGAGCGCTGGCTCACGAGCAGGTTCATCACCCCGGCACTGACCGGGGCGCCGCCATCCCGGGCCCCGGCCTAACGTGGCCCAGCACTACTTCACCGAGCGCCCGGACGCGGCGCACCGGCCTGGCCGCGTTCACGTGGTGCTGCCCGGCCTGCACCTCGAGCTGGAGACCGACGCGGGCATGTTCTCCCCCGGCAGGCTTGACCCGGGCACCAGGGTGCTGCTCGAAACCGTCCCCGCGCCCCCGCCTTCCGGCGACTTTCTCGACCTGGGCTGCGGCTACGGCCCGCTGGCCCTGGTGATGGCGGCCCGCTCGCCCGGTGCGACGGTCTGGGCGCTCGACGTCAATGAGCGGGCGCTCGGGTTGTGCGCGCGGAACGCCGCGCGGGCCGGCCTGCCGAACGTCCGCTGCGCCATCCCCGACCCAGCGGACGTTGGGCAGGGCCTGCCGCCCGCGTTCGACCTGATCTGGTCGAACCCGCCCATCCGCATCGGCAAGCAGGCCCTGCACGACCTGCTGGGCAGGTGGCTCGGACGCCTTGCGCCCGGCGGCTCGGCACACCTGGTGGTGCAGCGCAACCTGGGCGCCGATTCGCTGCACCGCTGGCTCGCCGAGGCCGCGTGGCCGGTGCGCAGGCTCGCCGCCCGCGCCGGTTACCGCGTGCTGACGATCGATTATGCCGAACGGGCTCGCGCAGGAATGGCAGCCAGGTGAACGCGCCTTCTGGCCCGGCCAGTGATACCCCGGGGACAGTGCCTCCCGATGGCCCCGGACTCCCGACGGCAACAGCGCACAGCCAGCTGCGGCCCACGGATGTCAAGCGGCTCAACCGGTCATGGCGCCGTGCCACGCGGGCCCGGGTCGCCCTACTGCTCGACTCGGTCACCCAGCCGTTCAACGTGGGCTCCATCATCCGGTCGGCGGCCGCGTTCGGCGTGGAGCACATCTGGCTGTGCGGCAACACGGCCCTGCCAGATCACCCGTCGGCCCGCAAGACGGCGCTCGGCACCGAGCGGCTCGTCTCCTGGGAGCACGAGCCGGCCCCTGCCTCGGCGGCAAAGGCCGCGTCGGCGGCCGGGCTGCGGATAGTCGCGGTGGAGCTGGCCGCTGGCGCGGTCCCGCTGCACGAGGCGCCGCTGGACGGTGACGTGTGCCTGGTGCTCGGCAACGAGGATCACGGCTGCTCCCCCGCGCTGCTGGCTGCCGCCGATGCGGTGGCCTACATACCGCATGTCGGCCGCGTCGGGTCGCTCAACGTTGCCGTCGCGGCGGCGGTCGCGCTCGCGGAGGCACGCCGCCGTGAGTGGGCCGGCGGCCCAGCCCCGGCTAGCTCGGTAAACTGTCAGCAGGATGGATCTGGACACTAGCGTTTTGCTCGGATGACCGCCGCCGTTTCCGCCGAGTACGGACGGTGACGGCACACTGTCACGCATGCCTCCGACACTCTCGCGCACGCCGCCGGCATATCTCGATCACCCAGGCCCGCTCGCGTTCGCCCACCGCGGCGGTTCCGCGCATGGCCTCGAGAACTCCTGGCCCGTCTTCGAGCACGCTGTCAGGCTCGGCTACAGGTACCTGGAGACGGATGTGCAGGCGACCGCGGACGGCGTTCTCGTCGCCTTCCACGACCGCACGCTCGATCGCGTCACGGACCGGACCGGACGGATCGCGAGCATGCCGCACCGTGATCTCACGACCGTGCGGATCGGCGGGAAGGAGCCGATTCCCCTGCTGCAGGATCTGCTCGGTGCCTGGCCTGACGTGCGGTTCAACATCGACGTGAAGGACGAGCCCGCCATCGGGCCTCTTGCCGCGGTGCTGCGGCGCACTGCCGCATGGGACCGGGTCTGCGTGGCGTCGTTTTCCGGCCGGAGGCTCCAGGCGACCCGGCGCGCGCTCGGACGGCCGGTGTGCATGGCGGTGTCGCCGTTCGGCCTCGCGGCGGTGCGGATCGCGGGGAACGGCCGGGCGGCAGGGCAGGTACTTGCGAGCAGGCTTGCGCGCGCGGGGGTGCGCTGCGCGCAGATCCCGGTCCAGCTCGCAACAGCGTCGTTCATGCGGCGGGCGCACGCGCTTGGCCTGCATGTGCATGTGTGGACGGTCAACGAGAGCGATGCCATGGGGCGCCTGCTCGACCTTGGTGCAGACGGGATCATGACCGATGAAACTGTCGCACTGCGCGACGTGCTGGCCGAGCGCGGCCAGTGGCACCCGCGACGGTAAGAGCCTGTCCTGGAGTCGTGAGGTAACCGGTGCAGATCCGAACGCCCGAACGGGGTTGGAGTCTGGGCACAGCGGGAATCCTGACCGGGTACTCAGCGTTATCAGAAATAGACAGCTGAGCCCCTGGGAGGCAATGACCAATGGCCGAACGCGCACTTCGGGGTACCCGGCTCGGAGCGACGAGCTACGAGAACGACCGGAACACTGACCTGGCGCCGCGCCAGGAGGTAGCTTTCGACTGCCCCAAGGGCCATCATTTTACCGTCCCGTTCGCCGCCGAGGCGGAGATTCCTGCGACGTGGGAGTGCCGGGTCTGCGGCGCGGTCGCGCTGACCGCCGCCGGAGAGTCGTCGACGCCTAAGAAGGCGAAGGCGCCGCGGAGCCATTGGGACATGCTCATGGAGCGGCGGACCATCGAGGACCTCGAGGAGGTCCTCGCGGAGCGGCTCGCCGTCATCAGGGGACGGCGCGACGGCCTCGGCGACGAGACCGCGGTGACGGGACACGCGCGGCACCGCAGGAGCGCGTAATCAGTCCGAGGCGGCGAATGCTGCTCGCTGGCCTGCGGCCAGCTTCACCGCGGCCCGCAGCACTTACCCGGGGGGAAGGCCCCCCGGACCCCCCGAGGCGGCGAATGCTGCTCGCTGGCCTGCGGCCAGCTTCACCGCGGCCCGCAGCACTTACCCGGGGGACGGCCCCCCGGACCCCCCGAGGCGGCGAATGCTGCTCGCTGGCCTGCGGCCAGCTTCACCGCGGCCCGCAGCACTTACCCGGGGGACGGCCTTCGGGTCCCCCGGACCCCCGGCCGGGGCCGTTATCTGCGCCGCCTGACGGACGGGCGGAGTGACTGCAGCCTGGACGTGATGCCCCACTGGGTGACGCGCCAGAAGGCTTCACGGATGATCGCGTTGCTCATCTTGCTCGTCCCGCGGGTCCGCTCGACGAACGTGATCGGTTTTTCGGCCAGCTGCAGGCCCGCGTGCACGGCCCTGACCGCCAGGTCGATCTGGAAGCAGTACCCGGTGGACTTGATGCCGTCCGTGTCGATCTTCTGTATCGCGGAGCTGCGGTAAACGCGGAAACCACCGGTCGCGTCCCGGATGCCGAGGCCGAGCATCAGGCGGACGTACGTGTTCCCGCCTCGGGAGAGGATCTCGCGGGACCTCGGCCAGTTGACGACCTTCCCGCCGCGCACGTAGCGCGAGCCGAGCACCACATCCGCTTCGGCGAGCCCCTCCACAAGGGCGGGCAGCCGCTCAGGCGGATGGGATCCGTCGGCGTCCATCTGCGTGATGACCTCGTAGCGGCGCTCCAGCGCCCAGCTGAATCCCGCCAGGTACGCAGCACCAAGCCCGGACTTTGCCTTGCGGTGCAGCACATGGATGTGCTGGTCGGCCGCGGCGAGCTTGTCGGCGAGGTCGCCGGTCCCGTCCGGGCTGTTGTCGTCCACGACCAGGATGTCGGCGTCGGGTACCGCGGCCCGCACGCGGCCCGTGATGGGCTCCAGGTTCTCGCGCTCGTCGTAGGTCGGGATGATGACGACCATGGGAGCGGTCGAAGGGTCCGGTGCTGTCACGCTTCTCGCCTTCGGCTTATGTGTAGGACGGTGCGCCATCATATCCGTTCCCGCAAGGGCCGACCCGCGACCCGCGTGCTACCCAGGGACGAAATTCTCAGGGCGCGGTCGGGCATGTGCGGTGCCCGGCTGGAAAACCGAACGCCGGGCACCGCGCATGTCCCTCCCGCGTAAGGTCGCTTGGCCGCCGTGAACCACCAGGAACGCAACCACAGAGGAGAGCTTCACCAACCCCAACGTAGTCACACAGGGGGGGTCTGGCGGTTGTTTGCGGTGCTTCTGGCAGTCTTGCGGCCTGACGGCCAGAAGACCCAACCGGCGGGGAATCGTCACCCGCGCCACCTGGGTGCCGCGCCTGGAGACGACCTGTAGAGGGCTAGCGGCGGGAGGTGGCGTCCCTGACGGGGCCGCGCGGGGGGTACCGGGGGGCCGTCCCCCCGGGCAGAATCACGGCTCCGGCGAAGTCGGCCGAAGGCCGACGAGCAGGATGGAAGAGGACCCGGACATCCCTTCGGACCGGAGCGCGTCCCGTCGGCCACGGGTTCGGTCTCCGTTGTCTACTGGTTGTCCGGGCCCTCTCCGGGTCCAACCCCCCGTCCAGCCGGATTCGCGACTGCTCCCCTACCGCGCTGCGCCTGGCATCAGACGGCTGGATGCCTATGCCCCCGCCGCGGCGCAGCCCAGGCCACGGCAGGACCAGCCGGTCCGGCCGGCTGGCCCGGTGCTGGACTGGGCAGCAACTTACCGTTGATCGCGGCGATGTCAAACCTCCCTTCGGCAGGCCGCCGGCAGCCTCCCATGCCGCCGTTCACAGTATCCACAAGCTTTTATCCACAGCTGGGGATAACCGGGCGGCGAGGCAGGGACAGGTTCCCGGGCCGCGGTCAGGCGAGGTCGATAGCCTTGCCCTGGCCTGGTCGGCCGTAGTCCGTGCCGGTGCCAGGCCCGCCCGTGCCGAGCAAGCGGTCGATCAGGGCCAGGCCTGCGTCCTTGAGTACACCGTCGTGGATCGGGAACGCCTGCCGTGGCCGCACGGCGCGGACGTAGTCGAGGACCTCGCTGATCTTCGACCACGGGGCGTACGCCGGCAGCAGCAGCGTGTCGACCGGCCGCTCCGGCACGGTGAGGGCATCACCGGGGTGGAAGACCTGGCCGTCTACCACGAAGCCGATGTTGCGGACGCGGGGAATGTCGGGATGGATGACCGCATGCCATTCCCCGTGTACCTCTATATCGAACCCCGCGGCCGAGAAGGCGTCGCCATGGCCGACGGCGCGGACCCGGCCGCCGAGGCCGCCGAGTTGGTCCGCGACGGCGCGATTGGTCCAGATCCCCAGGCCGGGGCTGGCCTCGGCGGCGGCCCGCAGGCTGTCCTCGGCGAAGTGATCGATATGCTCGTGGGTGACAAGGACCGCGTCGGCCCCGTCGAGCGCCTCCGGCGGGCTGAACGCCGCAGCCCCGGGGTCTATGATCAGCGTCGCGCCGTCCTTCTCGAGCCGGATGCACGCGTGTCCCATCTTCGTCAGCCTCATGAGGCCCATACTTTCACTGGGACCGCCGAGCGTTATTCAGGACCCGGCTAGCGAGTGCAGGCCCGGAGGGCGCCCGCGAGGTCGGCCCAGGTCAGAACCTCGGTGACGGTCAGAACCTCGGTGACGCTGGCACATAGTTTTGAAGGACGCGAGTTAAATAAGACAGCGTCACTAGGCCTGCGCAGGGACGGGCACGACCACGGTGCCTGTCGCGGTCACGGCGATCACCGGCTCGTCGAGCACCCGGGCGGCCGACGGTCCGCGGTCCGGCGCGGCCCGGCAGACCACCCTGGCCTCGAAGGCAAGCTCGCGGCTCCGCCGCCCTACCCGGACCACCGCGGCGGTGACCTCGATCACGTCCCCGGCCAGGACCGGCTCGCGAAACTGCACGTCCGAATAGGAGGCGAAGAGCCCCTCGTCCTCGTCCAGCTGGATGCACACCTCGGTCGCCACGTCTCCGAACAGGCCGAGCACGTACGCGCCATCCACCAGGTTCCCGCCATAGTGCGCCTGGCCGTACGACACGTACCTCCGGTGCGTCACGGACAGCCCGACGTTACTCACGCCATCTCCCCCTCCATGATCGGGATCAGCTCGCCGAACGGTACATCATGGACATCTTGCGAGGTGTGTCAGTGTCAATCAGTGTGTCAAAAAATTGACCGTGGGTGTCGCTCTAATGACACACCAGTTGACACAGCTAGCATGCTGAGTGATCACTCTCCGGGCGGGCCGGCCAGGGCGTGCACCAGGTAGCTGGCCACCTCGCCGGGCGTGGTGCCCCTGCCGAAGACCTTGTCGACGCCGAGTTCCGCCGCCGACGCCGGATCGAACCTCGGCCCGCCCACGACGAGCAGCGGACATGCTGGCATTGATACCGAAATTTCGGATTTGCCCGTGGGAGCCGGAACTACAGCAGTGGTCCATTCACCGAGTCTGGTGTCGGTGAATGGACCACTGCTGTAGTTGCCGTCACCGTCACCCAGGTTCCGGGGGGCGAAGGCTGTGCGGAAGGCGGCGGCCATTTCGCGGGCGTTCTCGATGTGCGCGTCCCGCTGCGTGACGACCTGGCTGACCAGCACGGCGTCGGCGCGTTCGGCGGCCGCTCGCGCCACAAGATCGGTCACGCTGACCTGCGCTCCGAGGTTCGCCACCCTGATCTCCCTGTAGTATTCAAGCCCCTTCTCCCCCGCGTGGCCCTTGACGTTGAGTATCGCGTCGATGCCGACCGTGTGTGCGTCCGTTCCGATGCAGGCACCGACCACGACGAGCTTGCGGCCGAGCGCGGAGCGGATCCGCCGGTTGACTTCCTGCGCGGACAGCAGCGGGAACTCCCGCTCGGCCACGGTCACAGCCGACAAGTCGACAAGGTGCCGTACCCGGCCGTAGACGATGAAGAAGGTGAAGTCGGGCCCCATGCCCTTCGCGTGCACGACCATCGCCGGGTCCAGCCCCATTTTCGCGGCGAGCTGCAGCGCCGCCCCCTCCGCGACCGCCCGCTGCCGCGCAGCGCTGGCCTGGGGGGTCGGCCCCCCAGCACCCCCCGCGTCGCCGAACGGGACAGGCAGCGTGAAGGAGAGCTGGACCCGCCCGTCGCCGGTGGTGTCCCCGTAGGGCCGGATCACCTGGCCGGTCACGGTGTCACCGCGCCGGGGGTCCGGGGGTTTGTCCCCCGGGTAAGCGCTGAAGGATCGCGATGCACGGCTGGGCCGCCATCACGCTCCCGTTCGGCATCGATGGCTTCCGCGGGGACGAGCCCATCCAGGATCTCGGTGACGGGGTTGAAGTAACCGTCGGCGCGGGCTATCACGCCGTCCAGTCCCCTGCCGCCGTCCGGCGGGCGCCTGGTCACGCCGAACGTGCCGTCGCCGATCGCGTTAAGCAGGCCGCGGGCGCCGATCCGCCGCAGCAGCTCCACAGCCTCGCCGAGCACCTGGCGCGCGCGGCTCTCGATGAGCCCGCCCGGCTCGGGCCGGAAGCTCATCCCGAGCCTGGCGGCCGCCGTCCGCACGTAGCGCACGTTGTCAAGTGCCAGGTCGCGGTCGGAGAGGAACGGGGTATGAATGCCCTCGGTCATCATGCCGACGAGCAGGATCGACTGGCCGGTCATGAAGCCGCACAGGTTGAAGAAGGCGTCGAGCAGGTACCCGCCGAACACATCCCCCGTCATGTGCTTGGTCGGCGGCATGTACTTCAGCGGAGCGTCGGGGAACAGCTCCCTGACGAGCTGGGCATGCGCGAGTTCCAGCAGGAACGAGTCGGGCACCGCCGGGCTGATCTCGAACGCGTGCCCGAGGCCGAGCTGCGCGTCGGCGAGCCCGGCCTCCTTGCCGAAGTACTCGTTGAGCAGCTGGCTCACCACGACCGTGTGCGCGGCGTCCACCGCGTCCGCCGTGGTCAGGTAGTTGTCCTCGCCGGTGTTGATGATGATCCCGGCGCGGGCATGCACCTGCCGGGAGAACCGCTGGTCGATGAACGTGCGCCTGGGGTTGATGTCGCGGAAGATGATCCCGTACATGCAGTCGTTCAGCATCATGTCGAGCCGCTCGAGGCCGGCCAGAGCGGCGATCTCCGGCATGCACAGCCCGGAGGCGTAGTTGGTCAGCCGCACGTACCTGCCGAGCTCGCGGGAGACCTCGTCGAGCGCGGCCCGCATCAGCCGGAAGTTCTCCCGCGTCGCGTAGGTGCCCGCGTAGCCTTCCCGCGTCGCCCCTTCCGGTACGTAGTCGAGCAGCGACTGGCCGGTGGACCGGATCACCGCGATGATGTCCGCGCCTGCCCGCGCGGCCGCCTGTGCCTGCGGTATGTCCTCGTAGATGTCGCCGGTGGCCACGATCAGGTAGATCCACGGTTTCGGCGGGTCGGACGTGGCGGTGATGAGGCGGTCGCGTTCGGCCCTGCGGGCGTCGATACGCGCGATTCCCCGGTATACCGAACGGGACGCGGTGGCACGCGCCCGTCTCGCCTCTTCTCCTGCCGGGACGCGGAACTTCACCTCGCCCGCGGCGGCTGCCCTGGCCAGCGCCTTCAGATCCGCGTGGCCTCCCGTCAGCATCGCGTCCCAGGCGGGCAGCGCGACGCCGTGCTCCAGTCCGGCGGTCTCGCGTACCGCGCCGGCGAGCTTGTTCACCCATGGCAGGCCGTCGCCGTCAGCGCCGTCGAGGCCGCCCAGCCTGAGCACGGCACGTTCCACCGACACGGTGGTGTGCGTCCTGGCCAGCTCGGTGACCGGCTGCCCGGCACGCCTGGCGAGCTCGCGGGCCTCACGGACCACTGCGGGATCAAGCCCGAGCCTCGGCATCATCGCGCTACCTCCTGCTGGCTTTCGGGGAGCCGGCGCTCGAAGAGCGCGCGGACGGCGGGGTTTGCGCGGATCAGGTCCAGGGCGAGCTCTGCGTGCCCTGGGACATAGCCGTTGCCGATGAGCATCGTCACGTCCGCGGCGACTCCCTCGGCGCCGAGGGCGGCCGCGCTGAACGACGTGGCCATGGAGAAGAAGATCACCGTGCCCCCCTGGGCGGTGGCGAGCACCGCCCCGCCCTCGCAGCCGGGCACGTCCACGCAGACCACGGTGACACCGGCGGGGCCGCCCGCCCGCTGGACCGCGCTGGCGAGCGCGACCGGATCGCGGGCGTCCGCGACGACGACCTCATCGGCGAGAGCGGTCCCGCCAGAGTCACCACCGCTAGAGGCAGTACCGCGGGGGGTACTGGGCCATCGGGGTCCGGGGGCGTGCCCCCGGGGGGTACCGTGTCCCCCCAGGCTAGTGCCGCAGGGGGTATTGGGGGGCCGCCCCCCCAGGCTAGTGCCGCGCAGGAGCGCCGCCTCGCTCTCGTTCGGCACAATGCCTATGATCCTGCTGGCGCCGGCCTGCCTGGCCGCCACCGCTGACAGGGAGCCGCTCTTGCCCGCGGCGCCGAGGATCGCTACCACGGGCGCGGCCGCCGATGCCCGCGAGCACTGTGCCACCACCCGCCGGACGAGGGCGGGCGCGCCGCACACGTCGAGAACGGCGAGCGCCAGCGGGGCCGGCAGGTCGTCGGGCAGGACCGCCGCGATCGACCGGCCGGACAGGATCGCGTGCCCGTCGCACGGCACCTGCTCCGAGCCGCCGTCCCAGCGGGCGAGGCCGTCGGTGATGGCGAGCGGGGTGAGGGTGAGCGACACGAGCGTGGCGATCCTGTCCCCTGGCTGGAGCCCGAGAGGCGACTGCGGGCCGGCCTCCTCGACGATGCCGGTGAGCATCCCGCCGGACCCCGTCACGGGGTTGTGCATCTTGCCGCGGGTCCGGATGATCTCCAGGACCGCTGCCCTGATCGCGTCGGGTCCGGCATGAGCCTCGCGCAGCTGGCGGAAGGACGCCGCGTCCAGGTTGAGCCGCTGCACCGCCACGCGGACTTCGTCCGGCCAGATCCGCGGGGCCGGGTCTAGCCGCCAGGCCGCCTGCGGCAGGACGCCGGCGGCCTGGCCGGGCTCGGCCACCCGGTGCAGGCCAAGCCCGCGCGACAGGCCGGGCGCGGGCGACGGGTCACGTGCGGGCGGCAGGTCAGGTGATGATCCGGTCATCTCTCTCCTGGTCGGTAAGATCTCCTGTTGAGCGCTATTGTTACCGTAGCTTCTTTCGCAAAATCCAGATATCGCCCGGCATCGTTTGCGACATCGAACCCGAGGGGGACGGCGATGGTCGATCAGCCGTACACCTACCGGCGCCGGGAGCTGGCTGAGCCGGACTGGCGGCGTTTTCCCGGGTGGGCGGGCGTGACGGCCGCCGAGTGGGAGTCGGCACAGTGGCAGCGGGCGCACTGCGTGAAGAACATCCGCCAGCTTCGCGAGGTACTGGGTGCCGGGCTGGCGGAGTCGTTCTGCGCCGACGCCGAGCGTGATCAGCGTGAGCGGGCGACGATGTCGATGCTGGTGCCGCCGCAGATGCTCAGCACCATGGTGCCGGCCAGCTCGCCAGCCGACGCCGGCTTCACCGACGCTCTGTACGCCGACCCGGTGCGCAGGTACATGATCCCCGTCTTCAGCGACCGCAGGAGCGACTGGCCGTCCCATCCGTACGCGTCAAGGGACTCGCTGCACGAGGCCGAGATGTGGGCGGTCGAGGGGCTGACCCACCGCTACCCCACCAAGGTGCTGGCCGAGGTCCTGCCCACCTGCCCGCAGTACTGCGGGCACTGCACCAGGATGGACCTGGTCGGCAACCCGACCGCGGTGACCGCCAAGCACAAGTTCGCGCTCCCCCGCGGCGACCGGCTCACCGCCATGATCGACTACCTGCGCCGCACCCCGGGCGTTCGCGACGTGGTGATCTCTGGCGGGGACGTCGCCAACCTGCCGTGGCCCAGGCTGGAGGACTTCGTCGCTGCGCTGCTCGACATCGGCAGCGTCCGTGACATCCGGCTTGCGAGCAAGGCGCTGATGGGCCTGCCGCAGCACTGGCTGGCCGACGAGGTCCGCGCGGGGGTGGAGCGGCTTGCCGTGAAGGCGCTCGAGCGTGGCGTGAGCATCGCGATCCACACGCACGTGAACGCGGTGCAGTCGGTCACCCCGCTGGTGGCCAGGGCCGCGCGGGCCATGCTCGACACGGGCATCCGCGACGTCCGCAACCAGGGGGTGCTGCTGCGCGGGGTCAACGACAGCGCGGCGGCGCTGCTCGACCTGTGCTTCGCGCTGCTCGACGAGGCGAAGATCATGCCGTACTACTTCTACCTGTGCGACATGATCCCGGGCAGCGAGCACTGGCGGCTGACCGTCCGCGAGGGGCAGCAGCTGCAGCACCAGATCATGGGCTACCTGCCCGGGTTCGGCACCCCGCGGATCGTCTGCGACGTCCCGTACGTCGGCAAGCGCTGGGTGCACCAGGTAGCCAGGTACGACACGGATCTGGGGATCTCCTACTGGACGAAGAACTACCGGACCGCGGTCGAGTCCGGCGATCCGCTGGCGATCGGCCGCGAATACGCCTACTATGACCCGATCTACATGCTGCCCGAGCGCGGCCAGGAATGGTGGCGCTCCCGGGTGCGCGAAACCGTACTCTCATAAGGCGCTGCGGGAATACTTGCTGACGGCGTCGAGCCGGGACACGGCCTGCAGCTTCGAGAAGATACTGCTCACGTGCTGCTTCACGGTACCTTCAGTGATTCCCAGGCTGCGGGCTATCTGTGAATTCGTGAGCGCCCGGGCCATGAGCTCGATAACCTCCCGCTCGCGGTTGGACAGGGTGCAGCCCGCCGGGCGCCGCGCCGGGGGGTCCTGCTGTCCAAGCACCACGACCGCGCAGCCGCCCGCCTCTCCGACAAAGTGCAGATAGGAGACGAGAAGCCGGTGGGAGACGCATTTCAGCAGGTATCCAGATCCGCCGCGCCGGATGCAGGCCTCCGCAATGTGCAGCTCGTCGCGGGAGCCCAGCGCCACGATCCGGGAGGCCGGCGCGGCCACCCGGATCCGGGTGAGCTGCGCAAGCGCGCCGTCAACCTTCCCATCGGTGTCGAGGAGCACGATATCGGGCTCGGTCTCCTGAACCACGGTGCTGACCCGCGGGCCGTAATCGAGCACGCTGCGCAGGCGGATACCGCGCTCGGCGCCGAGGATTGCCCCCAGCCCCGCGCGGAAGATGCTGTCATCGCTGACCAGGATCACGGAGATCCGCGGCTCGCCGGCCCGCCCCGCCAGCGCATCCGGCGCGGCTCCCCTGGCAGGGGCTGGCCGCCCGGGGACATCCTCGCCGGTCAGGTCCACGGTAGCGCGCCGCCGGCGCCCGAGGCCGGTGCCAGGTCCCGTCATGACAATTCCCTGCTGGCCTGACGAAGGCGGCATGGGCGTCACCCCTGATTTCCCATGCTAGGTCATGGCTGCCTATTTGAATAACGCTTCTCTGGCCGCATGGCTGTCAGTAAGCCACTTGATGTATTCCCCGACTATCATTTATATTCTTTCCGGCTGCATGCCGGCCTCGGCGCCATGCTCATGCACTAGTTTCTTGCCGGACAGATTACAACAATGCACTGCTAGTCTTATTAACCAGGATAGTACACGCGAGGAAAGCGATCACCCCGATTGCCTCGGGCATCGCTCGAGTTCGCCTTGAGAATCGCTCGAGTTCGCATCCCGCTGGGCGTATCTGGCGCGCTCGTACAGTAATAGAATCCGCTCGATTTCCCGGGTAATGACCTCGATGTCAAATGTTCATCAATGGCGACATGCATGGCAATGCTATCCATAGCGGGAGCCTACTGGCACCCTGACTTTGACACAAGGTGCCCGCACTCCGCGGACCATGCCGCGAGCGTCCGGCTGGCAGGACTCCCTGCCCCGGTAGCCAGGGTCGGCGGGGCGGGCCGTCACCGTCCGCCTTGGACCACGGACACCAGGTCACCAAAGGTATGAATCGAGGTGAGCTGATCGTGGTCGAGGATGACGCCGAACTCCTCTTGGAGATCGATGGCCATTTCGATCAGCACGAGGCTGTCTGGCGCGAGTTCCCTGAGCGCGGCGGCGGATACCATGCTCCCCCTTGGCACCGAGAGGACGGCGGCGACTAGGTCGGCGATGGCATCGAAGGTCGCATCGGGCGTGGTCACTGGCCTGCTCCTGATCGTCGGGTTGGCGCCGTCACAGCGCCGGCTTTTCCGGATCGGCGGTCGACGCGAGGAAGGCCATCCGCTCCCCGTGCTCCTTCAGCATGGCGCCGTAGACCTCCTCATCCGCCTTCGCGTACCGGGACAGGGTCTGGGCGACGGCGTCCTCGCCGTAGCGGGCGGACATCCCGGCAAGGGCCTCCCTGACGTACTTCACGTGCCAGCGCTCGTCGACCATGATCTGCTGGAGGGTCTGCCGGATCCGGGAGTGAGTGTTCGGGTGAGCCAGATGCGGGCGATAAACCCCGATCACCCGTTTCTCGAAGACCTGCGTGATCGCCATGATCTCCATGAGGTTGGCCGGTATCCCCAGCGCCTCGAAGTACCCGTCCTGGTAGGAGCGGCGCTGCTTCTCCGGGTGGTATCCGAGGTCGGTCATGCAGCGCGTCCAGAGGCTAGCGTGCCTGGCCTCATCCGCGAAGTGATGCGTGACCTGGCTCTGCAGATCCCCGGACCTGATCGTACGGGCGATGCGGCCGAAGAAGAGCGCACCGTTGATCTCCGAAACCCGGTAGTAACTGAGCAGCCAGCGGTCATTGTCATTGAGCGTCATCACCATTCCCCTTTCCGCCCCCAGTGGGTCGCGACAAGGTATTCGCACGTGCCGGTGACCAGGGCGCGGGCGTCGGGGACCCGGTGGCCGGGCCACTCGGCGAGCAGCCGGTCGCTGGTCACGTCCTTGTGCAGGTAAAGCTGATCGGCGAAGGGGACGACTGTTTCGAGCGCGCCGAGCACCAGGCTCGACCGGCTGGCCCTGGCCACGTGCACAAGGTCGAGGAAGCTCTCGATGTCGCAGAAGAGCGGCCTGAGCATGCTGCGGCGCCGGAACGTCGGGTCAGTCTCGAACGCGGCGAACGCGGTGTCGATCAGCTCGCGCAGGGTCGGCGGGTGCGGCGCGAGCGCGTGGTAGATGCCGCTGGGCACGTCTGGGTCAAGGACGCGCTCGGCAGCTGCTGCCGAGTACTCGCCCGATGTGACGTGTATCGGGGTCGTCTCGTCACCCGGGATGACCGACAGCAGCCCGTAGAAGAACAGCTTCAGGGTGTGGTGGAAGGCGTTGTACTGGGTGACGGCACCGCCCTCGTCGTCTGCGACGACGGTGGCCAGCCGCAGGACGGACAGCGGCAGCACGTCACGGTACCCGGTCAGGGCAAGCCGTTCCGCCTCCCATTTCGACCATTCGTAGTGGTTGACGAAGCCGGCCGCATCGTCGTACATGGCCTCGTCCAGCCGGCCGGTGCGGCGGCCGGTGCTGTAGACGGTGGAGAGCAGGAGCAGCCGCTCCAGCCGGCCGCAGGAGCGGGCGAACTCGCAGATCCGCGCCGTGCCGTCGACGTTCACCTGCCGTGCGGTGTCCCGGTCGATGTTGAACCGGGTGACCGAGGCGCTGTGCACGATCCTGGTGACTGGCCGGGGGTTCACCGCGGCGAGGCCCTCGCCGTCGCGCAGGTCGACCGGCATGACGGTGACCCGGCCGTCGGCGGCGGGCAGGACGCCGCGGAGGAACGCGCGCTTCGCGTCGAGCTCGGCGGCATCCGCCGCGCGCACCGTGAGCACCAGCTCGTCGCCGCTTGCGAGGAGGCGCGCGGCGAGGAGACGGCCGACGTAACCGTCGGCGCCGGTGATCAGCGTCGTGGCGGTCATCACGCGGCCTCCTGAGCCGCGACGGCGCGCGCGGCGGCACCGGCCACCGGCGGCCACGCGTCCGGGGCGGTGCCATGGACGGTGATCAGTGCGTACATCCAGCGCTCCAGCCCGAAGGCCAGGCATCCGGTGTGGGCGGCCTGGCTGGCCCTGGTCAGCCCGAACGCCGCGCCGATGTGGTCATGGTGGAGGTTGACCGAGGCGACGGCGAGCCCGCCGTCCAGGACCGCCTCCTCCTTTGTCGGCGCGACTTTCTGCAGCAGGTACCTCGGGTTGGTCAGCGGCTGGAAGAAAGGGTCTGTCGCAGGCTCCCAGGTGACCGGCAGGCCGAGTTCCCCGCACAGCGCTCCGGCCAGAGCGCGCGCCCGGCCCAGGAACGCGCCGACCTCGCCGGCGGTACCGACGCATATCACTTCGCGCATGGTGAAGCCCCACTGCCGGGTCAGCGGCGCGAAGGCCGCCTCCCGCCGGAAACAGGTGTTGCTGGTGGTGAAATAGCGTGGTGCGGCGTGGTCCTCGCCCTCATGCGCCGAGTAGACGTGGTAACAGGCCGCGGGGGTCAGCACCGCCGTGATCGGGGCCAGCCTGCCCGGCCGTATCCCGCCGGGGCCGGCGGGCAGTCCCGCCATGAACGACCTGATGTTCCGCTCGTCGCCGTCCAGGCATGCGGCGAATGTCGCCTGATGCGGGAACGAGGTGAAGTAGTCGAGCCGGTGCAGCAGCTCCGCGGAGATGACCGAGGGATGCCGCTCCTCGCCGGCCCCGAAGGCCGAGGCGACGATCCGGAACGCACGATCGCAATCGTCCGCCAGGCGCAGCATCGGCCCGGACAGCGAGGCCTGACCATGATCGGCTTGCCATCGCAGCCCCAGCGGCATCAGCTGGCCGGTCACCTCGTCCGCGCTCAGCACCGCGCCAGGCATAGTTTCCTTCCCTCCTCAGTCCAGCGGCCGGCGGCATGCGCCGGCCCGGTCTGCCGCGGTGCCAGGGCTCTACCCGCCGGCCTCGGGGGAGCAGAACCGCCGGACAATCGTGGCGATGTCATGGAAGTCTCCGGGGCGCAGCTTCGTAGCATCGATCGGCTCCCCCCGCAGCCGCTCGAGGAGCAGCAGCAGATCTGGCACGTGCAGCGAGGTGAGATACCGTTCCTCGAAGAGCGGCGTGGTATCCCTGATCAGCTCGGGCGCGGGCGATCTGGCCTTGCTCCGCACCCAGGCGCGGACAGCCTCGCTGGCCTGCGGCTCAGAAGGCATCAGCGGGATCCTCCATGAGGATGCCCGCGGCACGCAGGACCGCCAGGCAGTTCCGCGAGGCGGTGCGCCGGTGCGCGCGCTGGGCCGGCGACCGCCACGCCGCCTCGGCCACGTCCCAGGGATGCTCGATGCCGCAGTCGGCGTAGACGTCGGGGTTGTAGTACTCCCGCCACGCCATTGCCAGGAACAGGGCGAGGTACTCGCGGATCGCCCGCCGGTCGTCCGCGGCCCATGCTGGCGCGCACGCTTCCCACAGCCTGGCGACCAGCCGTCGGCCGAATACCAGGTGACGCGTTTCCTCCGCGTGGTGGTTAGCGTTGATGAAGCGCGCAAGCGGATGCACGCGCGGGTCCCGGCCCTGCAGCCTGTTGTAGTAGTCGACGATCTCCTCGAAGATCATCGTCTTGGCGAAGAAGAGAAAGTCCTCCTGATCCGCGGCGAACCGGGACCCGGGAAAGGACACCTGCCTGCTCCGGTAGACCCGCGCGTAGCGGCGGCAGAACCCCCCGAAGTAGATGCTGTGCTTGTTCTCCTCGTCCAGGAAGTGGTGCAGGTAGTCAGCGACCGTCTCCAGGTCCGGCCGGTACAGCCGGACCGCCAGGCCGGCCATCAGCTCGCTTTCCCCGTGGATGTTCAGGCTGAAGAAGTTCGCGGCCTCGAAGAACGCGAGGCGGCGGCGGGAGCGATCGTCCAGGGCGTCCCAGCACGGCGTGCCATGGAGGCTGGTCAGCTCCGGCGACGTGCACCAGCCGTCCTCGTCCGAGATCTCTTCCGGCCAGGTGATCTCGTAGGGGCTGCTGTAGTGACGGCGGGACAGCTCGCTGAGCCTGCTCACCGTGTCGCCCAGCGACGAGAGTGCCTGCTGTAGCCCTGACGCGGCCGTGACCTGGCTCACCGCGCGGCCTCCGCGGTGGCTTCGAGCACGGCGCATTGCCAGTTCATGCCGAATCCGGCCATGGCCAGGAGCACGCGGTCACCCGGTCGCAGGCGGCCCGACTTCTGCAGCTCCGCGAGGTTGATGATGTTGTCGGCCGAGATGACATGGCCTGCGTCCGCCATCGATGGCGCCCACACCCGGCTGACGTCGATGCCGAGCATCCGGCACAGCACGTGCCATGCCCGCTCCGTGGTGTTCTGCGAGACGACCCAGTTGATATCGCCTGGCTGCAGGCCGGCCTTTGCCAGGGTCTCGCTCACGGCCTTGTGGGTGTAGGCGAAATAGGAGCCCACGGTCTCGTCGTCAGAAGCGCGCCCGAGGCCGCCGTTAGTGATCTGGTGCGCGGCGATCAGGCGGAACGGGCCCTGCGCGCGGCTGACCGTGCACGCGGCGGCGCCGTCCGAGATGAGGTTGTACGCCTGCTCGTAGATGGCGTCCTCGGGGAAGCGGTCCGCGGTCACGCACAGCACGCGCCGCCAGGCCGGCTCGGTCGCCAGCATGGCGCGCGCGATCCGCAGCGAGCCGAGCATGGCGGTGCACGCCTGCTGCTCGAGGCCGATGACGATGCTGCCGGTGAGCCGGAAGTCAGCCTGCAGCCTGCTCGCGGGGAAGTCCATCAGGTGCTTGACGTCCCGGGTCCGCTGCCAGTCCTCGCGGGAGCCGACATTGGCGTTCCGCGGCAGGCAGGTAGCGTAGATGATGGCGTCTATCCCCCGCAGCCGGTCCCGCTCGGCGAGCTGCCCGACCGCGGTGCGGGCCAGGTCGTAGGCGGTTAAGCCAGGACCGCAGATGTGGTGCCAGCGGAAACCGGCCGCCTGCAGGTCCTCGGCAGCGGAAAGAAGCCGCCCCTCGGCGGCGGACTCCTGCGCCGTCCGCTTGTGTTCTCCGAGCGCGAAGACGAGGTCATCGATGTAGGCGTCAACCATGCCGGACCCTGGGATGGCACCGGGGGAACTGGTTTCCCCGGATAGGCAGCCAGGAAACTACAGAGGGATACCCCGGCGTTTCGCTGCGTCGTCCTCGCATGGCCATCATCATGGCATTTGCCCCGTTACGATGTAAATATGTGCGATATACAACGAAAGTAATATATCGAAGGTCATGTCCCTGATATCCCTGATGACCCGTTATGGTGAGTCCCGTATGGCCGGTCTCTTCCGTCGGATCCTCGATGACCTGCGGATGCTGTCGCCTGCCAGGCCGGGTCGGCCGCGCGTAGAAGACGGATCCGGCTACGTCAAGACTGAATGGCGGGACACCTTGCTCAGGAGCTTGCCTTGACACGGCCGATCTCGGCGGAACGGCTCATTCGGAAATTCGGCGGTAACGCCGCGGTGAATGGTATTGATCTTGAGGTCGCCGAGGGAGAGATATTTGGCCTTCTCGGACCGAATGGGGCGGGCAAGACCACGACCGTTCACGTGCTGACGACGCTGCTGCGGCCCACCGGCGGATCGGCCAGGATCCTCGGGCTCGACGTCGTCGGCCAGGCGCCCCGGGTGCGCCGGCTCATCGGAGCCGCGCTGCAGGAAGCCGCCCTTGATCCGCTGATGACCGGGAATGAGCTGATGCGGCTGCAGGCCGCCCTGCACGGGCTGCCCCGCGGCGTCGCGCGGGCGCGCACCGAAGAACTGCTTGACCGTTTCGGCCTCGCCGCCTCGGCCGGGGCCCGCATCAGGACATACTCGGGCGGCACGAAGCGGCGGCTCGACCTCGCCCTTGCCCTGCTGCACAGGCCCCGCGTCCTGTTTCTCGACGAGCCGACGACGGGCATCGACCCTACGAGCCGGCTCGCCGTCTGGGATGAGATCCGCGCGCTCAGCGTGGCGGAGGGCACGACGGTTTTCCTCACCACGCAGTACCTGGAAGAGGCGGACAAGCTCTGCGGGCGAATCGCGATCATGGATCACGGCGTCATCGTCCGCCAGGGCTCGCCGGCCACGCTGAAAGCCGAGGTCGACGTGCCTACGGTGCGGCTGACCGTGCCTGAGCACCAGCGCGAGCTGGCCGCGGGTGTCGCCGCCGCATACGGGCCTGCCAGGCAGGCCCCGGCGGGCAGCTTCGCCATCGGGCTGGCCGGGGGCACCGCCTCGATGGCCGCGGTCATCCGGGCGCTCGACGAGGCCGGCGTCGTGGTCGAGCACCTGCAGCTCGACGCGCCGAGCCTGGTCGAGGTCTTCGCCCGCGCCACGGGCCGCCGGCTGGCGGATGACCCGCCGGGCGAGCCTGATCACGCCGGAGCCGGTACCGGGTCAGGCACCGCGGCCGTGCGGGAGCTGGTGTGACCACCGGAGTGGCCGGCCAGGTGCTCGCGCTGGCGGGCCGGTCTGCCCTGCGGACCGCGCGGCAGCCCGCCGCGTGGCTGCCCGGCGTGCTCCTGCCCCTTATCGTCGCCGCGGTCTTCACAGCCAATTACCGGCAGGCCGCGGCGATCATCCGGTTCCCTGGCTCGGCGTCATACCCGCAGTACGTGCTCCCGGCCACGGTGCTCATCGGCGCGATCTACGCCGGCATCGCCGCGGGCACGGCGGCGACCGCGGACCTGGAGAGCGGGTTCATGCGCCGGCTGCTCATAGCGCCCTCGTGGCGTCCCGCGCTCATCGCGGGGCCGCTCGCGGTCGCCGCGATGCAGTCGCTCGTGTCGGGCGGCACCGCCGTCGCGGTGTTCGCCGCTGTCGGCACCCGGGTCCATGGCGGCGTGACAGGCGCCCTGGTGATCCTCGGATCGGCGGCCCTGCTCGCCGTCGGCATCGGCGCGCTCGCCGTCGCGCTCGGCCTGCGCACAGGGGACAGCGAGGTGATGCAGAGTCTCTTCGGTGTGCTGTTCATCCTGCTGTTCCTGAGCTCGGCTTTCTTTCCCCCTGCCGTGATGCGCGGCTGGTTCCACGCCGCCGCGGCGCACAGCCCGCTGACCTGGATGGCCGACGGGATGCGTGGCCAGGTGCTCGCGGCTGCGGGCACGCCAGGCGCTTCAGGCGCCGCGCGGGCACTCGCCGTGCCGTCCGCCGCGTGCGCAGCGGCCGTCGCGCTCACCGCGCGCGCGCTCCGGTCCGCTGCGAGGGATGGCACATGACCAGCCTCGCCTACCTGCGCGTCTGCTACCTCGTCGGCAGGCGCAACGTGCTCAACGTGGCCCGGATACCGGGCAATGTCGTCACCGTCGTCGGGCTGCCCGTCCTGGTACTGATCATGTTCAGCGGCGCTTTCGCCGGCCTGACGGCCTTGCCGGGCTTTCCCGCCCGCGACTCTCTCACCTGGGTGACGCCCTACGCGGTGGCGATGGGCGCGGTCTTCACCGGGCTGGGCTCCGCGTTCAACGTGGCACGCGACGTGGCGAACGGCTTCATGACCCGGCTCCTCGTCTCGGCCGCGCCGCAGTCGTCGCTGATCCTCGGCGAGGTCGCGGGCTCGATCGGCCGCGCGCTGCTCCAGCTCGCGGCCGTCCTTGTGATCGCGCTGCCCGCCGGTCTCAGCATGCCAGGCGGCGCGGCGGCCAGCGTCGCGCTGCTGCTGCTCGCCTCCGCGGGCATCGCCACGTGGTCGGGGCTGCTGGCGCTCGCGATCATGTACCGCCTCCGCTCGGCGCAGGCAATCGGCCTGGTCAGTGCCGTAGTCCTCGCGGTCGGGCTGCTGTCCACCGGTTCGGTGCCGCTCAGCTACCAGTCCGGCTGGCTGCACATGATCGCCCGGCTGAACCCGCTGACGGAGGTCCTGGGGATGAGCCGCCAGGGGTTCGTCGGCCCGGTGACGCGGGGCGGCACCTGGCCTGGCGTGGTCGTGCTCGCGGCGGTCACGCTGGCCCTCCTCCCGCTGGCCTGGACAGGGCTGCGGAGGCTGGGCCCGTGAGTTCCGCGATTCCTACACGATGAGGAGCGTTCATGCGACGGTCTGACGCGGCGCGCGCTGTCTCCCGGATCGAGGTCCCCGGCGCACGGGATGACCGGCTGTTCTTCGCGCAGGTCCGCGAGGATCCCCTGCTCGAGCTCGAGGCATTCGCGGGACACCTGGACGGGGCCCTGGCGGTGGTCAGCTCCGGCGGGTGCACGGCCCTGTCCCTGGTGGCCGCCGGTGCCGGCCAGGTCATCGGGGTGGACCTCAACCGCACGCAGAACCACATCGTGGACCTCAAGGCGGCCGTTACGGCGACCGCGGGTCCCGATCAGGCGCTCGCCTTCCTCGGCGGCACCCCGGCCGCACCCGCCGAGCGGACGGAGACGTACCGCGCGTGCCGCGGCGCGCTCACTCCCGGCGCGCGGCTCTACTGGGACGCGCACCCGGAGGCGATCACCAGGGGCGTACTGAACGCAGGTGTCAGCGAGCGGCTCATCGGCTCGATCGCCTGGATGATCCGCCGCCTCGCCCATCCGCGGGCACGGGTGGAACGGTTCCTGCGCTGCGGCACGCTCGACGAGCAGCGCCAGTTCTACGACCGGGAATGGGACAGCGTCCGCTGGCGGCTGCTCCACCACCTGATGGCCAACCGGGTGGTGCTGCGCAAGGTGTACGACCCGGCCTTCTTCCAGCACATAGAGAATCCGAGCTTCGCGCGGCACTTCCTCCGCCTCGCCGAGCACGTGCTGACCGAGCTTCCGGTCCGGGACAACTACTTCTTCCATCACATCTACCTGGGCTATTACCGCAGCGGCCTGGGCGGCGGCACGCCGCCTTATCTCGCGCCGGAGAATGCCGCGGCGATGTCCGCCGCGGCGGGCCGGCTGACGCTGGTCGATGGCCCGCTCCTGGCATACCTGCGTAGCTGCCCGGAGGGCAGCCTGGCCGGCTTCTCGCTCTCCAACATCTGCGAGTGGCTCACCCCGGGCGAGACCGACGACCTGCTCGGTGAGATCGTCCGCACGGCACGCCCGGGGGCCCGTCTGTGCTTCCGCAACTTCGTCGGCTGGACCGAGGTCCCCGGGCGATGGCGGGACGTGGTGCGCGAGGATCGCGCGCTCGGCGAGGCCCTGATCGCGCGGGACCGCAGCATGATGCAGCACCGCATCGCGGTGTGCGATATCGAGAAGTAACGATGCCGGAGTGACGCCGCGGTCGTCGTGGCACCTGGAGCGTTAGCTCAGGACCACGCACCAGCGCAGGCACGGGCCGGAGGGCCGTAACCGGCGAAGCCGTTCTGAATAAAGCTCCTGGATCTCCAGCCGTCCGGGAAGTGTTCCCCTGCCCTCCTCAATGGCACCTATGATAAAGTCGCTTACATTGTAAGTAGCTCTCACATATGGCTGTGCGGCAGACCCGGGGCCGCGCGGCCGGCCGGGGTGCGAGCGGCGGCACAGAGGGGCAGGCGGGACTGCGGTTGAGCCAGACGGCGAGCGGCACGAGGCGGTGGACGGAAGACGACGTGCCGGACCAGAGCGGCCGCACGGCGGTGGTCACCGGCGCGAACTCCGGCATCGGATTCGAGACGGCCAGGGTGCTGGCCGGGCGGGGGGCCACGGTCGTGCTCGCCTGCCGGAACCTCGGCAAGGCGAAGGACGCGGCCGACCGGATCGGCGCGGCCGCGCCGGATGCCGACATCCGGGTGGTGCGACTCGACCTGGCCTCGCTGGCCTCGGTCCGGGATGCCGCGGCGGAACTCCGGGCCAGTTACCAGAGCCTCGGCCTGCTCATCAACAACGCGGGGCTGATGTTTCCGCCGTACGGCACCACCGAGGACGGCTTCGAGCAGCAGTTCGGCGTCAACCACCTGGCGCATTTCGCACTCACCGGCCTGCTGCTCGACCGGCTGCTGACGTCGCCTGGCTCGCGGATCGTGACGGTGAGCAGCGTCGGCCATCGGCAGGGCGTCATCAACTTCGATGATCTCCAGTCCGCGCGGAGGTACCGGCGGATGGCCGCGTACGGGCAGTCCAAGCTGGCAAACCTGATGTTCACCTATGAACTCCAGCGGCGCCTGGCCTCGGCGGGCGCCGAGACGATCGCGCTGGCCGCCCATCCGGGCTTCGCGGGCACCGACCTCATGCGCCACACTCCCGGCTGGATCCGGGCCGCCTCCGCCGTACTGCCCTCGCAGAGCGCGGGGATGGGCGCGCTGCCCACTCTCCGGGCGGCGGCCGACCGGGGAGCACACGGCGGCGGCTACTACGGTCCGTCTGGCTGGTTCGAGCAAAGAGGCTACCCGAAGCAGGTCAATTCGAGCGCGCGCTCGCACGACGCCGACGTGCAGCGCCGCCTGTGGAAGGAATCCGAGCGGCTGACCGGTGTCACTTACAGCATCTGAGGAGTCCCCCAAGCGCGGCGGGTACCACCACGGCGACCTGAAGGCCGCGCTCGTCGACGCGGCGATAGACCTGATCGCCGAGCGTGGCGTGCGCGGCTTCTCGCTGGCCGAGGCCAGCCGGCGCCTCGGCGTGACCGTCGCCGCGCCCTACCGCCACTTCGCAGACAGAGACGAGCTGCTCGCCGCCGTCGCGGTGCGCGCCTTCCAGGTCTTCGCCGCGGAGCTGGCAGGCGGGCTGGACGAAGCCGCGCCGCCGTCGCAGCGGATCGCGGCGATGGCCGGCGGCTATGTCAGGTTCGCGGCCGGCCACCGCCCGCTGTTCGACGCCGCGTTCGGCTCCGGCATAGACAAGAGCCGGTACCCGGAGGTCGAGCGTGCCGCCCAGCCACTCACCGGCACCTTCCTCGCCGCGGTGCGGACGCTGTGCGGCGGCGATGACGATGCCGCTGACGCCCTGGCGGCCGCGGTGGGCGCCACCGCGCACGGCCATGCGGCACTGCTCATCGACGGCGCGTTCGGTAAGGGCAGCGAAGCCGCAGACGCCGCCGCCGCCCGCGCGGCCAGGGCTACCCTCGCCCTCGTTCAGGGCCGCGAGGCGCTCCGCTAACCGCGGCCCGCATCCACTGTGGATTGTCGTCGTGGTGGTCAGCGTGCTGCTGTTCCTGCTCAGCTGCCGGTGTCGCGGGGCAGCCGGGCCACGTCGGACACCGGCCCCAGGTGACCGAGCTTCTCGGGGTTGACCACTGACCACACGGCCTGGATGCGGCCATCGGCGACGCCGAACGCCCACACGTTGACCAGCCGTCCCTCGGCGTCGACGCCCATCCCGCCCGGATGCCCGTTGACCTGGACAGCCCGTGCCCGCGCGTTGAGGAACCTGCCCCTGGCGAAGATCCCCAGGATCAGCCTGGCGACGCGCTCCTGTCCGTGCATGGGCTGCGGGAGCGCCTGTGCCTTGCCCCCGCCATCGCCGACGAAGACCACGTCCGGTGCCAGCAGCTCGAGCAGCGCCGCCATGTCACCCCGCTGGGAGGCCGCGAAGAACCGGCTGGCCAGCTCCTCGCGCGCCTGGGCCGACGCCTCGAACCTGGGTGTCCCCGCGTCGATGCGGCGGCGGGCACGGGCGAGGATCTGCCGGACGTTGGGCTCGGTCTTGGCGACGATCCCGGCGATCTCGTCGTAGCCGTACTCGAACACCTCGCGCAGCAGGAAGACCGCGCGTTCCACCGGCGTCAGGCTTTCGAGCAGGATCAGGAAGGCCACGGAGAGCGAGCCGGCCAGCTCCGCATGCCGCGCCACCTGGTCGTAAACGTCCCCGACCAGCGGCTCCGGCAGCCACGGGCCGATATATGACTCCCGCCGCACCCGGGCCGAGCGGAGATGATCGATCGCGAGGCGGGTGGTCACCGTCGTGAGGAACGCCCTGGGAGACTCGACCTCAGTGCCGCCGGCCTGGGCGCGGTGCCAGCGCAGGAACGCTTCCTGCATGATGTCCTCCGCCTCGCCGACGCTCCCCGTCATCCGGTAGGCGATGGCGAAGAGTAGCGGCCTGAGCCCCTGGTACACAGCCTCGGCGGCGCTCTCCCGGTCCTGCTCCGGATCCATCGGCCTCCTTCGGCGGGACGGCTTCAGCACGTGACGTTGCCACCCGCCGGGAGCATTGTCACATCGGCCGGTGGTCTCTCGTCACCTGTGGTTGAGACCGAACCGAAGGGAGACATCATGAAGATCTTCGTGGCAGGGGCGACCGGCGTCGTCGGCCGGCAGCTTGTCCCCATGCTCGTCGCCAGGGGGCACGAGGTAACCGCGATGACCCGGTCCCCGGGCAAGGACGCCTCGTTGCGTGCCGTCGGCGCCGCCGCGGTGGCCGTGGCCGACGGGCTCGACAGGGAGTCGGTGCTGCGCGCGGTGACGCGGTCGAAGCCCGAGGTGGTTGTCCACCAGCTCACGGCGCTGGCGGGCACCAGTGACTTCAAGAACTTCGACCGGAGCTTCGCGCTCACGAACCAGCTCAGGACGGAGGGAACCGATCACCTGCTCGAAGGCGCGCGTGCCGCGGGTGCCCGCCGGTTCGTCGCGCAGAGCTACACGGGGTGGCCGTTCGCCCGCGAGGGCGGCCCGGTCAAGACGGAGGACGATCCGCTGGACCCTGACCCGCCCGCGCGCATGCGCCAGACGCTCGAGGCGATCCGCCACGTGGAGGCGGTTGCCCAGGCCGCCGGTATCGAGGGCCTTGCCCTGCGGTACGCGGGCTTCTACGGGCCCGGCACGTCGGTGTCCCCTGACGGGGAGATCGTGGCGGCCGTCCGCAAGAGGAAGCTGCCGATCGTGGGCAGCGGTGCCGGCGTGTGGTCGTTCATCCATATCGAAGACGCGGCGGCGGCGACGCTCGCCGCCATCGAGGGCGGCGCGCCGGGGGTGTACAACATCGCGGATGATGATCCCGCGCCGGTCTCCGTGTGGCTTCCCGCGCTGGCTGCCGCTGTTGGCGCGAAGCCGCCGATGCGGGTCCCGGCCTGGCTGGCCTGGCCGCTCGCCGGCGCGGCGGGGATCTCGATGATGACCCGCATCCGCGGCGCTTCCAACGCGAAGGCCAGGCGCGAGTTCAGCTGGGAGCTGCGTTACCCGAGCTGGCGCCAAGGATTCCGCACCGGCCTCGGCGACACCCGGCGCATGAGCGACCTCGCATGACGCTGCCCCCGGCGTTGCCGCAAGGACATAAGGACTTTGGCCGAACGGGAGCGTGGTGGCACCCCGCGCTGGCTGAGAGTCGTCCGGCGAATTCCGGCAGGCTATTCCCGCTGGTCTCAGCCGGGCTTCAGTGCGTGGCGGCACGACCCCGCCAGGCTCCCTGACGAGTAAGAGTGTCGCTGTTTCCCGGGGCGAGATCACAACACGCGAGAGTGCCAGCCATCACCACGGCGCCCCCTCGGTCGTACGTTGCGGCTAGCCCTTGAGCTGCCCCAGAAACCGGCGCCACTCCTCAGCGCTGAACCGGAGCGCTGGTCCCTGAGGGTCCTTTGAGTCCCGGACGGCGCGGCCGCTGCCCGGCAGCGTCGCGACCTCGACGCATTCACCCTTACTAGCGGAGTAACTTGACTTGACCCACAGGGGGGAATCACTCACCGTACTCACTCCTGATCTTGCGTATCAGCCGTATGGACTCGCCGCGCGGTAGCGCGGCCGCGCGCAGGTGATCGAACATCGTCACCAGGCTAGCAACCTCTGCGTGCGCTTCGATGACCCGGCCTACTTCGCAGCCTTCGACATATACGGCCTGGTGTCCATCGGGCATATCGAAGATTGCCATTGGCCCGGTCACGCCAGCACAGTCAAGGGCCGCAAACGGGACGACCTGAATCACGATACCCGGCTGCCTGGCCAGCTCTATCATGTTGTCAAGCTGTGCGCGCATGATCTCCGCGCTCCCGAATACCCTGCGCAGGACAGATTCGCAGACCACGAACCATGCGGACGGCGCATGCTCGCGGCTGAGGACCTCCTGTCGTTTCATCCGTGCGGCTACATCCCGCTCGATTGCGTCGTCCGTGTCGTCTGGTCTTCCCGCGCGGATCACGGCCCGCGTGTAGTCCTCCGTCTGCAGCAAGCCGGGCGGGCATCGCATGTCCCAGTAGTGGAGCTTCTCTGCCCTTGCCTCCAGGCCTGGCACCAGGGCGAACCATGGCGGGTACGACTCCTTGCTGATGTCCTCGTGCCGCCGCTCGAAGGTACCAGGCAGGTTCATCTCGCGGTCACATCCCCGCGCGAAATCGAGCGTCGGCGTCCGCGTGCGCGTCTCGACACCGGATACGAGCTTGTCGGAATAGCCGATTCTCTCGCCTGTCTCTGCCTGAGTCCATCCCAGGTGCTTCCGCCAGCTGCGAAGCTCGGCAGCGAACATTACCAGCGCAGGCGACTCCACGGCGTCCGAGGACTCCTCCACAACATCGGCACTGTCCTCTACATCGTCCATTTTCCCTCCCCGGGTACGGCGGATTCCCGCGCCTTAGTTTATTGTCTCTTCGATCCGGCGGTAACGCTTTAAACGTACCGCCTGACCTGCGACGGTGTACAGGCATTAACCCCGCAGGAAACTCGGTACGGAGCGGCACCAATGGATATCAAACTTCCCAAAACGGCCCATGCCCTCAGCCGTGATCGTGACGGCTGTGCTCGCAGTCGTGATGCTCGCGTTCGCGCTCGTGGCCGTGACCCCGTGACCATCACCACCTCCGCCGTCACAAGCTGGGCCAGCGTCCTGCCGCGCATCGACGTGCCGCCGCCCTCGCTGACCTGCTGCGTCAGGTACCGCGGCGCACTCGATCAGGTCCGGGCGGCCCGGGCGGTCCTGGCCTGCCTGCTGGACGGCTGCCCGGCGGCCGACGACGCGGTCCTGCTCGTCAGCGAGCTATGCGCCAATGCCATGCATTCGGACAGCCGCGAGCCTGGCGGAGGGTTCAGCGTGCATATCAAGATCTGCCAGGGCGACGGCTGGGTGTGGTGCGGAGTCGAGGACGAGGGCGGCAAGTGGACGAAACGCCCCCGCGACACCGGGCGGATGCACGGCCTCGGCATCGTCGCCGCGCTGGCCGACGACTGGGGCGTCGTCAGCGAGGCCGTCGGGCGGCTGGTGTGGTTCCGGCTCGGCTGGCGGGCCGGTGCCGCCACGGTCGCGTTAGCTCCCTAGATCTGCGTGCCGCGCTGCCGGGGAGGGGAACGAAGGCGCGCGGCACGCAGCGGGCGGTAAGCGCCGGCCGGCTCGCGTGATCGGGTTTCGCGGGTCACCTGCCGCCGCTGCCGCCGTAACCGCGCCGAGGCGCACGCGTGTCCCCCGGCACGCTGCCCAAGCCGCCCCGGCGCGCAGGGCGGCGGCTGGCTCTCCCCCATGTGAGCCGACCGCCGCCCGCACCACAGCCCCAACCTCAGGAGAGTTCGCCCAGCCGAGGCCGGCTGCGGCTCCATGCGGCAAGGTCCCCGTTAGGCTTGCCGCTGAGTGCGAGTATCGCCGCTGGCCTGTTCCCGGGGGGTGATCGTATGGCGGAGCCACGGCCTGCGGTTCACCGGACCATCCTGGCCGTGGACGTCGAGGGGTTCGGGGATCCGCGCCGGACTAATCCGCACCGGGTGACTGTGCGGGAAGGCATGTACGCGTCCCTGGAGCGGGCGTTCGCTAATGCGGGCATCTCGTGGCGGGACTGCCATCACGAGGACACCGGCGACGGCATCCTCGTCCTGGCTCCCGCGGAGCTGCCCAAGGCCCCCTTCGCGGAAGCCCTGCCCCGCGAGCTGGCCGGAGCCCTGCGCGGGCACAATGCCGCGCACCGCGCGGAGAAACGGATCCGGCTGCGGATGGCACTGCATGCCGGGGAGGTCAGCTTCGACGAGCACGGCGTCACGGCCGCGTCAGTCAACTTAACGTTCCGGCTGCTTGACGCCGCCCGCGCCGCTAGCCAGCGGGGGCTCCCGCTCGCGGCACTTGCGGCGCAGCTGCGGGACATGCGGGGCCGGCTGGACGCGCTAGATGCCGGAGGCATGGCTACCAACGTCCGGGCGGTGTTTTCCTGGTCTTACCGGCATCTCGATCAGAGGGCAGCGCGGATGTTCCGGTTCCTCGGCCTGCATCCCGGCCCGGATATCTCGCTTCCGGCCGCCGCGAGCCTGGCTGGAATCCCGCTGACGCAGACACGCGCCGCACTGACCAAGCTGACCAGGGCACACCTGGTCACCGAGCACATCCTGGGCCGGTTCGCCCTCCACGACCTGCTGCGCGCCTACGCCGCCGAGCAGGCCGCCGTCCTGGACAGCGACGCCGAACGCCGGGCAGCCATCCGCCGGGTGCTGGACCACTACCTGCATACGGGTCACGCCGCCGACCTACTGCTGCATCCTCACCGAGACCCGATCACACTGGCGCCGACGCACCCGGGAGCGGCGCCGGAAAGCCTAGCCGACCATGGGCACGCACTGGCCTGGTTCGAGGCTGAGCATCAGGTGCTGCTAGCGGCCATTACCCGGGCCGCCAGCAGCGGGTTCGACACCCACGCCTGGCAGATCCCGTGGACTCTCGCGACTTTCTTCGACCGGCGGGGGCACTGGCACGACTATGCCGGGACCCAGCGCACGGCGCTGGCCGCCGCGCAGCGCGCGGGTGACCAGTACGGTCAAGCGCGCGCCCGCCACGACCTCGGCAACGCTTGCGTTCTGCTCGGATCCTATGACGACGCCGAGACCCACATGCGGCAAGCCCTGACACTATTACAGCAGCTCAGCGACCATGTCGGCCAATCCCGTATGCACCGCGCCGTGGCCTGGGTGCTCGGACAGCAAGGCCGCCACGCTGAGGCGCTCGGCCACGCCCGGCAAGCCCTCGACCTGTACCGGGAACTCGGCCACCGGCTCGGCCAGGCTTATGCCCTCAACCAGGTCGGCTGGTGTCACGCTCAGCTCGGTGACGCCGAGCAGGCCCTCACCTTCTGCCAGCAGGCGCTCGCCCTGCACCGCCTCCTCGGCAGCCGTCACGGGGAGGCCGATACGTGGGACAGCCTCGGCTACGCCCACCACCGCCTCGGCCACCATCCCCGGGCCGTCGCCTGTTACGGGCAGGCCCTCGAATTGTGGCGCGGGCTTAGCGACCGCTACGACGAGACCCTGACGCTCAACCAGCTTGGCGACACTCACCGCGCTGCGGGCAACCAGGATGCGGCTCGCAGCGTGTGGCGGCAGGCCCTGGCCATCCTTGACGACCTGCACCACCCCGACGCTGAACAGGTCCGCGCCAAGCTCCGCGACCCCCGATCCGCAGGCTGACCGGCGAGCAGCGGCCGGGAGTGCCGCGGTCAGAACTGCGAGTGCATGTCAGAGTGCGGATTAGGCTTGCGCATAAGCAAGAGCGTTACTTCTGGCCTGTTCTCCGGGGGGCGATCGTATGGCGGAACCGCGGCCTGCGGTTCACCGGACCATCCTCGCCGTGGACGTCGAGGGATTCGGGGATCCACGCAGGACCAATCAGCACCGGATGGCGCTGCGTTACGGCTTGTACCGGGCGCTTCGGCAGGCGTTCGACAGTGCGGGGATCCCGTGGGCCGACTGCTATTACGAGGACACCGGCGACGGCATTCTCATCCTGGCTCCCCCGGAACTGCCCAAGGGATCCTTTGCGGAATCCCTGCCGCACGTGCTGGCCAGGGCGCTGCGCGAGCACAACGCCGCCCATCGTGCGGAAGAGCGGATCCGGCTGCGGATGGCACTGCACGCCGGGGAGGTCAGCTACGACGAGCACGGGGTCACGGCGGCGGCCATCAATCTAACATTCCGGCTGCTCGACGCTCCCCCGCTCAAGGCAGCACTTGCCGGATCGCCCGGGGTGCTCGCGCTGATCGCCTCGGCCTGGTTCTTCGACGAGGTCATCAGGTACACCGTGGCAGCCGATCCCGCTACCTATCGTCGCGTCGGGGTGACCGTCAAGGAAACAGCCACGGTCGGCTGGATAGCCCTGCCCGATCACCCCTACCCGCCTGGTGAGACAGACCTGGCGACCCCGGCGGCCGGCCCCGGCATGGCACCGCGCCAGCTTCCCGCCAGCACAGGGCACTTCGTCGGCCGATCTGACGAGCTAAAGGCCCTGACCGACCTGCGGGAGGGGACTGCCGGAACGGCGGGAACCGTGGTGATCTCGGCGATCGACGGGACGGCGGGGATCGGCAAGACGGCCTTGGCCCTGCACTGGGCGCACCAGGTCGCCGACCGGTTCCCGGACGGGCAGCTGTACGTGAACCTGCGGGGATTCGATCCGGCCGGGCCACCCGTAGAGCCCGCCGAGGCGATCCGGGGGTTCCTTGACGCGTTCGAGGTGGATCCGGGCCGGATCCCGGTAAGCCCGGACGCGCAGGCCAGCCTCTACCGCAGCCTGCTAGCCGGCCGGCGGGTGCTTGTCGTAGCTGACAACGCCCGCGACTCCGATCAGGTGCGCACGCTGCTACCGGGCAGCGAGACCTGCCTGGTCGTGGTGACCAGCCGCAGCCAGCTCACCAGCCTGGTCGCGCGGGAGGGCGCCCGCCCGATCACCCTGGACCTGCTCAGTGCGACAGAGGCACGCGAGTTGCTGGCCCATCATCTCGGTCTGGATCGGGTAAGGCGCGAGCCGGAGGCAGTGGACGAGCTGATCGAATTGTGCGCGCGGCTGCCGCTGGCACTGAGCATCGTCGCGGCCCGCGCGGCCACTCAGCCGACCTTCCCGCTTGTAACGCTGCTAGAGGGGTTGCGGGGTGCGGAATGGCGGCTGGATGAGCTGGACACCGGAGACTCGACCACGAACGTACGTGCGGCGTTCTCCTGGTCGTACCAGTATCTGGACACCCTGGCGGCGCGGATGTTCCGGCTGCTCGGCGTCCATCCCGGCCCGGACATTTCCCTGCCTGCCGCCGCCAGCGCGGCTGGTATCCCGCTGAAGCAGGCGCGCGATGCGCTGGCCGGGCTGACCAGGGCACAACTTCTCCATACGCATTCCCCGGGCCGGTTCGCCCTCCATGACCTGCTGCGTTCCTACGCCGCCGAACGAGCCCGGTCCCTGGACAGCGAGATCGACCGCCGGTCGGCCATCCACCGGATGCTCGACCACTACCTGCACACCGGCCACGCCGCAGCCCTGCTGCTGAATCCGAACCGGAATCCCATCACTGTTTCCCAGCCCTGGCCTGGGGCAGCGCCGGAAAATCTACAGGATCACGAACATGCGCTTGCCTGGTTTCAGGCCGAGTACCCGGTGCTCCTGGCGGCCATCGCCCTGGCTGCCCGGAACGGGTTTGACAGCCACGCCTGGCAGATCCCCTGGAGTCTGGCAGATTTCTTCGACCGGAGGGGGCATTGGCGGGACTGGGCTGCCATCCAGCGCACCGCGCTGACTGCTGCCCAGTGCCTGGGCGACCGAGACGCGCAAGCGCACGCCCACCGCGGACTTGGCAACGCCTGCGCTCGGCTCGGCTCCTTCGATGACGCCTATATCCACCTCTCCCGCGCCCTCGACCTGTACGGGCAATTGGGCGATCACGTCGGCCAGGCCCGCACCCATCGCGGCCTCACCACAGTGTTCGACCAGGAAGCGCGTCATAGCGAGGCGCTCGACCACGCCCAGCAGGCCCTGGACCTGTACCGGGCCGCGGACCACCGGGCCGGCCAAGCTGCCGCGCTCAACGACATTGGCTGGCTTCATGCCCACCTTCGGGATAACGACGAGCTCTCCCTCACCTGCTGCCAGCAGGCCCTCAGCCTGTTCCGCGAACTTGGCGACCCGCTCGGTGAGGCCAGTGCGTGGGACAGCCTCGGTTACGCCTGCCACCAGGTTAGCGACCATCCCCGAGCCATCGAGTGCTACCAGCGGTCCCTTCACTTGTGGAGGGAGCAAGCCGACCAGTACAACGAATCCGGCACGCTCACACGCCTGGGCGACACTCACCAGGCTGTCGGCGACGTCGTCGCCGCCCGCACCGCGTGGCAGCAGGCCCTGGCGATCCTCGACGACCTGCACCATGCCGACGCCGACCTGGTGCGCGCCAAGCTTGCGGAATGCTGAGCCGGAGTATGGCGCAATCGCGGCATGCGGTCCATCGGACGATTCTCGCCGTGGATGTCGAGGGGTTCGGGGATCCGCACCGAACCAATCCGCACCGGGTGGCGGTGCGCGAGGGCTTGTACGGAGCGCTGCGGCAAGCGTTCGGCAGTACCGGGTTGCCGTGGGCGGACTGCCGGCACGAAGACGGCGGTGACGGTGTCCTGATCCTGATTCCGCCGGAAGTGCCCAAGGCTCCCCTCGCGGAAGCCCTGCCCCGCGAGCTGGCCGGGGCGCTGCGCGAGCACAATGCCGCGCACCCCGAGCAGGAGCGGATCCGGCTGCGGATGGCGCTGCACGCGGGGGAGGTCGGCTTCGGCGAGCACGGGGTCACGGCGGCGTCGGTCAGCCTAACGTTCCGGCTGCTCGACGCTCCCCCGCTCAAGGCAGCACTTGCCGGATCGCCCGGGGTGCTCGCGCTGATCGCCTCGGCCTGGTTCTTCGACGAGGTGATCCGGCATTCCGCCGCAGCCGATCCGGCCACGTATCGTCGCGTCGGGGTGACATTCAAGGAAACCAGCGCGGTTGCCTGGATCGCCCTGCCCGACCACCCCTACCCGGCTGATGAGACAGGCATGGCAGCATCCGCTGCCAGGTCAGGAACGCCGGTGCCGCGCCAGCTTCCCGCCTATACCTCGAACTTCGTCGGCCGGGCAGCGGAGCTGAGGGAACTGACCGGCCTGCTGGACGCGGCAGCCCACGGAGCTGAGGCCAGCGGCCAGGCCAGGACAGCCGGAACGGTGGTGATCTCCGCAATCGGCGGGACGGCAGGGATTGGTAAGACCGCGCTAGCCCTGCACTGGGCGCACCGGGTCGCCGATCGATTCCCTGACGGGCAGTTGTATGTGAACCTGCGGGGTTTCGACCCAGCCGGGTCGCCAGTGCAGCCGGCCGCGGCGATCCGGGGTTTCCTCGATGCGTTCGAGGTGGATCCGGGGCGGATTCCGGTGAGCCTGGAGGCGCAGGTCGCGCTCTACCGCAGCCTGATCGTCGGTCGGCGCGTGCTTGTCGTGCTTGACAACGCCCGTGATGCCGATCAGGTACGCCCGCTGCTGCCGGGAAGCGAGACCTGCATAGTGACGGTGACCAGCCGCAGCCAGCTTTCTGGCCTGGTCGCGCAGAGGGGTGCCCGCCCGCTCACCCTGGGCCTGCTTACGGTGGCCGAGGCACGGGAACTGCTGGCCCGCGGCCTCGGCCCGGACCGGGTAACGAGGGAGTCGGCGGCAGTTGACGAGCTGATCGGGCTGTGCGCGAAACTGCCGCTGGCACTGAGCGTTGTGGCCGCCCGCGCCGCCACTCAGCCAGGGTTCCCGCTCGCGGTACTGGCGGATGAATTGCGGGACGCGCGGCGGCGGCTGGACGCACTGGACGCTGGGGACCTGACCACGAACGTCCGGGCTGTTTTCTCCTGGTCCTACCAGTACCTGGACGCGTCGGCTGCGCGGATGTTCCGGCTGCTTAGCCTGCATCCCGGCCCGGACATCTCCCTGCCAGCCGCCGCGAGCCTGGCTGGTATCCCGCCGCGGCAGGCACGTGCGGCGCTAGCAGCGCTGACCCGGGCGCACCTGGTCACCGAGCACGTCCCGGGCCGGTTCGCCTTCCCTGCACAGCGATGCGGAATGCCGCGACGCCATCCGGCGGGTACTGGATCACTACCTGCATACCGCCTACGCGGGGGCGCGGCTGCTCGACCCGCACCGGGACCCGATCTCCCTGATCCCGCCCCGCCCGGGGACGGCACCGGAAGACCTTGCCAGCTATGCGCAGGCGCTGGCCTGGTTCGGGACTGAGCATCGCGTGCTTCTCGCGGCCGTTGCCCAGGCTGCGGACACCGGGTTCGACGCTCACGCGTGGCAGCTCCCCTGGACCCTCGCCGATTTCTTCAACCGACGGGGACACTGGCACGACTGGGTCGCTACCCAGAACGTCGCGCTGGCCGCTACCCTGCGCCTCGGCGACCTGGAGGGGGAGGCCGCGGCCCGCCGGAGCCTCGGCCGTGCCTGCATTCGGATTGGCGCCTGTGCCGACGCCGACACGCACCTGCGGCACGCCGTCGACCTGTATGGGCGTCTCGGCGACCCGGTCGGCCAGGCACACGCACACCGCGGCCTCAGCATGGTGCACGACGAGCAGGCCCGCCACGCTGAGGCGCTCAGCCATGCCCAGCAGGCCCTGGGCCTGTTCCGGGCCGCGGGCCACCGGGTCGGCCAGGCCGACGCACTTAACGCGATGGGCTGGAAGCACATTCAGCTCGGGGATCCCCGGCGGGCTCTCAGCTGCTGCCAGCAGGCCCTGGAGTTGTACCAGGACCTCGGCCAGCGCGACGGCGAGGCAGCTACGCAGGACAGCCTCGGCTATGCCCACCACCACCTGGGCAACCATCGCCAGGCCATCGGCTGTTACCAGCAGGCCCTGAACCTGTTCAGGGAGCTCGGGGACCGCTACTACGAAGCGGTCATCCTTACCCACCTCGGTGACACACGCCTCGCTACCGGCGACGCGGAGGCGGCGCGCGGCGCCTGGCGGCAGGCACTGGCCATCCTCGACGACCTGCACCACCCCGACGCCGACCAGGTACGCGCGAAACTCCGCCCTCGCTGACCTGCTGCGTCACTGGGGCATCGTCAGCGGGGCCGGCGGGCGGCTTGTGTGGTTCCGGCTCGGCTGGCAGGCCGGTGCCGCCACGGTCGCGTTAGCTTCCTAGACCTGCGCGCCGCCCGCACCACAGCCTCAGCCTCAGGAGAGTTCACACGTCTCGGCGCGGCCCGGCCGTGAATCCGTCCTCGAGGTAGCCAGGCTGGTCCGGGGGGATGGTGCGGCCGTGATAGCGGGCCGTTGACGAGCACCAGTCGTAATTGCCGCGGATGGCGGCCCGCATCCCCTCGATGAACCGGAACACCGGGAGGCGGCTCTCGGGGGAGATGCCGAGCCGGTCGCAGACGCCAGGGATCTGCGTTTCGGTGGCCAGGAAGGTCCGCGTCCACCCATCTGCCATCGAGCGGACTGACTCGAGGGCTTCCGCCCGGGAACACGCCTGCTGCCTTTCCACGACCAGGACGAGATTGTGGCGGTCGCCGCGGGCTTCCTCCTTGGCCAGCGAGTACACGTCGTTGACGATGCAGATGTTCAGGTTGGCGACGTCGCGCATCGTGCACAACTCCGGACTGTCATAGATCTCCCTGGGGACCTCGCATCGCCAGATCCGTTCAATCGCGTCCCACAGCGGAGGGACAAATCCGCTTGAGTAACGCACGTCCAGGTACTCCTGCACGCTCAGCCACACATCGTCGCGACGGTTGGCGGCCTCCTGAATGTGCACGAGCAGATACTGCTCCCAGTGCTGCCTGGCGCGGTCCGGCCACCACGGCGACATGCCATCACACAATCGCGACCAGATGTCAGCGAGCGCGGTTCCCAGCGGGACGCCGGCAGATAACGCGGCGCCGGGCCCGGCATGCAGCAGATCCGCCAGCGACCCGACTTCGGCCGCGACCGTCTGCGGGTCGCGTCCACGCGCGCTGTCGAATTGATCGTCGAACATGAAAAACCAGCCGAAATAGTCACAGGCAAGATCCAGGTCCGCGCCGCTGACGGCAGGGAACCACCGCCCTGCGATCTCCGCCGGATGCCAGCTGCGGTATCTCTCGGTTGCAGCCTCGCTGCGCAGCAAGCCGGTACGGCGCATCCAGGCGAGGTGCCGTTCCACCGCCGCGGTCGTTTCCAGATGAATCCGGCGCGAGAACGGCATCCAGAAGTCGATGTCCGATAACATGATGGGAGCATCCTTTCTGCCCCCAGCACAGCCCTAAAATCACCGGCAGTCAATGAACAATCAACTCATACACTACACCCCTTAGCTGGAAATAGATAGTGTGACACCATTTCTATGCGGAAATGATGAAATATGTGGCGGTGGGATAATTGCTCGCGCGCGCCATACCCGGGCTCGGATCCCGGCAGGGTGTCACTCTGCGCGTGAAGACGATCCGCCATGAATGAGTGCACATCGGCCTTCTGGCGGCCGTCTCCCGGCGTCGCCAGGAACGCTGGATGCGTGTGCGGCGCCTGGCGGGTGGCTGGCTGGGTGGTGACGTGGTGGCTGGCGATGGTGAGGGGGCCGAGGCCGGAGAGCACGGTGAGGATCTGGCTGGTGAGGCCGGGCGGGGCGGTCAGGGTGGTGGTGAGGCCGATGGTGGCGGCATCGCGGAGCTGGCCTGGCCGGAGGTGGGCGATGTCGCTGATGACGTGTACCGGGGTTTCGATGCCCCTGGCCTGGGTGAGGGCGCGGAAGTGGCGGGTGTCGGCGCTGCCGGGCTGGCCTGCGATCAGGAGCAGGTCACTGGCGGCGGCGATGGTGGCGGTCGCCGCGTTGCGGTCGGAGGCGTGATAGCACCAGCTGGCCGGGTCGGGGCCAGGCAGCGGCGGGTAGCGGGCGCGGAGCGCGGCGATGACCGGTGTGGCGTCCTCGATCGGGATGCCGGTCTGTACCAGGTAGGAGACCCCGGCCGGGCCGGTCAGCGGCAGGTTCGGCACGTCGGCGGCGGTTTCGGCGAGGAGGACGTGTTCTGGGGCCTGGCCGAGGATGCCTGGCAGGGCGGCGTGCCCGGTTCGTCCGATCACGATGGTAACGTCTCCGCGGTCAGCGAACCGCTGGGCCTCAGCGTGGGCTGCGGTGACGAGGGGGCAGGTGGCGTCGGTGACGTGCAGGCCGCGGGCGGCGGCTTCGGCGCGTACCGCCAGCGGTACTCCGTGGGCAGGGAAGACGACGCTGGCGGCGTCGGGTACCTGGTCCAGGTCGGTGACCGGCGTGGCGCCGCGCCGGGCCAGATCCCGGGCGTGGTGCGGGCTGGCGGTGAGCTGGCCGTACAGGTACAGCGGCGAGCCGCTTGCCTGTCCGTCCAATGCCTCGTGCACTGTGCTGAGCGCCCGTGCCACACCCGGGCAGGCAGGCTGCGGGGCGGTGACCAGGGCACGGCGGCTGCGCATGACGGCCGCCCACTCCCGCAGCACCCGGCGCGCGATGCCGGCTGCTGCCGTATCGCCGGGGTGGACGGCGGCCGCCAGCCCGGTCGCGTGTCCGTCCCGGTCCAGGTATGACACCGCCCACGTCGGCGCGCCGGGGCTGCCTGCGGTGTGCTGGCGGCCGACGGGATCATCATCGTCGGGGCCAGGGGCGCGGGCGGTCAGCTGCGCGTACCCGGCGGCTATGCCGTGCCGGCCCAGCGAGGCGGCCAGGGCCGGGGCGGCGGGGCATTGAACCAGGCCGCGGCTGGGATGGTGAAAGGCCGTGGCCACGGCCGCCGTCCCCGGCGTGATCGCTGCCGCGGCCATGTCGTCGCAGGTGAACTGCTCAAACGTCTTGGTTTTGTGCATGACTAGTGCCTCCCCCGTGTTACAGCTGATCGGCCACGCACCTCTTACCCTATGGCGACGATCTTTAACGCACCGTAACCGCCTAGGGTGCTGCTATCGCGCCGCGGCGGTGAACGCGCTGGCGCAAGCCCGGCTGGCTCGCCTGGGCTACAGGACCGCGGCGCGTCGCAGCAGCGCGGCGGCGGCGGTGTTGCGGCGGTAGGGACGCAGCCGCGCTCTCAGGGTGCCCAGTGCGGCGTCGGCGCGTCCTGAGCGCAGGTGAGGATAGTCGTCGAGGAAGTTCTGCCAGGTCGCGCTGGCTTCCTCGAGATGGCCCTGGTCCAGCTGCAGCCCGGCAAGGCGGGCCCGGGTGATCGCGCGGGCCCGCCGCTCGGACGGCGGCCGGTGCCGGATGCAGACGGCAAGCGCCCTGGCGGCGCCGGGCCGGTCCCCGAGGGCGGCCAGGACCTCTGCGTGCTGATGGGCCAGTGCGGCCTGATGGTAGCCGCCGACGTTCCCGGCCGGGCTGGAAGCACGCTCCAGGAGGCGCTCGGCGGCGCCCAGCCGGGTAAGCGCGGAGCGCCGGTCGCCTGTACCCGCTGCTGCGACCGCGGCCTGCCCTTGAAGGAAGGCGTGGGTGCCGGGCTTGATCCTGGCCGGGGTGCCCGATAATGCCGCCTCGGCCAGGTGCAGTGCGTGCAGGCGGTGGCCAAGGCTGTAGGCCTGCACCGACATGGCCCGCAGGGTGACGGCGTAGGCGACGGCATCGCCGTTATCGGCCGTCAGCCGCATCGCGGCCTGATAGTAGTGCTGGGCAGCGCCGTTCAGTTGCTGGTCGAAGCACATGAACGCGCACAGGTAGGCCAGCTCGGCCGCGGCACCGAACATCCGGCGGCGCACCGCCGGGCTCATCCGGGCGCGCAGCCACGGGGCGATATCGAGCGCCAGGTACCCCGACAGCGCCACACGCGCACAGCCTCCGCCGAACGCCGAATCCACCTCAGAGAACACCCCGGTCATCGCCTCGGCCGAGTCAGCCTGCGCTGTTCCCGCCTGTCCCCGGGGGTGCCGGGCGGGCGGGATCGCCGCAGCGGCCTGCGCACAGCCGGGGACCGCCAGCGCGGCAAGGCTGTAGGCACCGTGCAGGATGCGGCGCCGGTCAGCGTTCAGGTCCGCGTTCAGCTTCACCAGCCGCATCACCGCATCCGCCTCCTGTCCGCCAGAGCCGTCCTGGCTGCCGGCACCTGCCTGCCCTGGCTGCGCGGCGTCAGCCAGACGGGCCACGGGGCCCGCAGCCAGCCCTGCGGCGACGACGCTCACCGGGCGTCCGAGGCGCCGCGACAGCGCCTCAGCGATCAGCCCGGGCACCGGATGCCTCGGGCGCATCCCCGACAGCCAGTGCGCCACCGCCGCACGCCCGTACCGCAGCGGCACACCCACCTCGGCGCCAGCGCCGTTCACCTGGCAGGCCAGCTGCTGGCCCGTCCACCCCGCCTCGGCCATCAACCTCCGTAACCGCTCATTTGGGCGGCATTCAGCTGTCATGTCAGCCTCCGCGCCCGCCCGCCTACGGCCGGAGCCGGGGTCTGGGACCTGTCACCGTTTAGAGGCCGAGACGCTCTTACCAGTCTCCGGCACGGAATACCAGCGCGAAATAGCTCAGGTGACAATGTCATCTCCGCTCAGGTCAGGCAGTTCAGCATGTGCGGCTGCAAGCGCGCCGCGCCGCGCCTACCGCCTGACAGCACACGCCGCGATCACCATGGCCTCCGACCAGACGATGACGCTCCCCCGGTGCTGGCGGGCAGGCACTTAGCCGAACGGGAGCGGGGTGGCACGCTCAGCCAGATGAGGACACTCCTGCGCAACACCCATCTCGCCTGGCTCAATGTCGGGCAGTTTCTGGGACGACGTAGCGACCGCTTGTCGCATGCCAAGCACGGCTGCCGCCAATCCAGGCCCGTAGCCCCGCAAGCCAGCGCTTCAGCAGCGGGTCGACGCCGTTGGAAAGCAGGTCACGCTCAGCGACGTCATATTCCCGCATCAGTGCGTCGTGGATGGCTCCGGCTCGCTGCATCGCCTCCGGCGGGGTGCAGCCCTCCTCATGTGCGATCAGCCTGGGGAGGTCGAAATCGGCCGTTTCGGTTAGGGCCTCTTTGGACGCGGAGTACAGGTCGTTGGCGCAGACGGTCACGCTGGCGGCGAGGGTGGTGGCGCGGCGGACCCGAGGGGCGGAGTAGACAGCGGCGGGTAGTTCGTATCCGCTGATGACGTCGATGAGACATATGCCTGGCAGGAAGCTGTTGAACTGTCGTTGCACGAGGCGTTCCCACACCGGCGGCATCACGTCGGCGAGCCGCCAGCCCGCTTCTGCCCCCATGGTGACGAACATCGCGATGGTTTCGTGCCGCACGCGCGCGAGCTGCGTCGGCGTGGCGAAGTGCGCTACGCGATTGAAGTAGTCGCGCAGGCCGACGAGCACGGGATCCGCGGCCAGCGCGTTGTCCAGCTGCAGGGAGTAGTCGCCCACGAGATGCGTCGGCTCGATCGCGGCGAGGGCCAGCGATAGCCGACGCCCCAGCAGCGCGGGACTCGAGCCAGCGCGCTCGTCATCGCAGTAGCAGTCATCGACGGCGAACAGCGCGGCGAAGCACTGCGCGGACAACAGCAGTCGGTCCGGGTCGTCGGTGTCGGGGTGCGCGAGCATCGCGTACCGCCCGAAATGCGAAGCAGCGATGACTTCCAGCTTGCCGGAGAAGATGCCCGACTGCTGGATCCAGCTGAGCAGTAGATCATCGACCTGGTAACCGAGCACGTCATCATCACGGACAGGGTCGGGACAGTAGAGCGGCGGGATGGTGAAGGCAGGATCGCTGGTCATGAGGAAGCGACTCCTGCGCTGCGCCGAGCCGTCGGCCGGCGGGATCGTACAGTGATCATCGCCATCCATTCCTGGGCGCTGATATCGAAAACCGGGACGTCCTGCCCGGCGGCTCCCTGCGACCGCATTGTTGCCTTCTCCATGCTCTTCCCTACCTCTCTCGCTGCGCCCCCGGCTCACCGTCCGTCGCGGCGGCGAGCTGTAGTGCTTCCGCGATCAGCGTCTCGACGATTTTGGATTCCGGGACGGTACTCACGACTTGGCCGCGGACGAAGATCTGGCCTTTGCCGTTGCCGCTGGAGACGCCGAGGTCGGCTTCGCGGGCTTCGCCGGGCCCATTGACGACGCAGCCCATGACGGCGACGCGCAGAGGGTGGGGGAAGCCTTCGAAGGCGGCTTGTACTTTTCGGGCGAGGGTGTAGACGTCGACCTGGGCTCTGCCGCAGGAGGGGCAGGACACGATCTCCAGGTGGCGCTGGCGCAGGCCCAGTGATTCGAGGATGCCGATGCCGACCTTGACTTCCTCTACAGGGGGTGCGGAGAGGGAGACGCGGATGGTGTCGCCGATGCCCCCGGCGAGGAGGAGTCCGAAGGCGACGGCGGACTTGACGGTGCCCTGCATGAGCGGCCCGGCTTCGGTGACGCCCAGGTGCAGCGGATAGTCACAGGCCCGGGCGAGGAGCCGGTAGGCGGCGACCACGGTCATCGGGTCGTGGTGCTTGACGGAGATCTTGATGTCGGTGAAGCCGTGCTCCTCGAACAGGGAGCACTCCCACAGGGCGGACTCGACGAGCGCCTCGGGGGTGGCCCTGCCGTATTTAGCCAGGAGGCGCTTGTCGAGGGAGCCGGCGTTCACCCCGATCCGGATGGGGATGCGCGCGTCCGCTGCCTCCTTTGCTATCTCGGCGACCTTGTCGTCGAATGCCTTGATGTTGCCGGGGTTGACCCGTACGGCCGCGCACCCGGCGTCGATCGCCCGGAAGACGTACCTGGGCTGGAAGTGGATGTCGGCGATCACCGGGATCTGGGATCTGGCCGCGATCACCGGGAGGGCGTCGGCGTCGTCCTGGGAGGGGACTGCGACCCGGACGATCTGGCAGCCGGCGGCGGTGAGCTCGGCTATCTGCTGCAACGTGGCGTCGACGTCGGCGGTGGGGGTGGTGGTCATCGACTGCACCGGCACCGGCGCGTCCCCCCCTACCGGTACGGCCTTCTTGCCGCGGCCGACCATCAGCTGACGGGAGGCGCGACGGCCTGCTGTGCCCGTGGCGGGCTGAGCGGAGTCGTCCGGGGGCGGGCTGGCCAATGGGGTCTTGCCCGGATGCGTGGCGGGCATGCCGAGATTGATGGTGGTCACACTGGCCTCCTGCCAGCCACGGCTGCCGCCGGCTGCGAGGGGGTGCGGTGGGCTGGCCGATGAGCGTGCGGGCGTGCTCGCGTGCCCACTGCCGCCCCTTGCGGAATGCGTCCACGCATTCCTCGCTGGCGGCAGGGCGGCCACGCGGAACCGGCGCGGGTTGCGGGAGATCACGTCGAGGGCCTGGGTGCCCATGGACCCGGGTGCGTGTCGGGCAGGCCGGTGGCGGCGACCGCGGCGATCTGCTCAGCGGTGAGCCCGTGGCGGGAGAGAAGATCGCCGCGTCCGCCCTGCTGGATGAAGGCACGCGGTAGCCCGAGGGTGCGGACGGGGATGGTGATGGCGGCGTCGGCGCAGGCTCCCGCGAGCAGTGAGCCCATGCCGCCGGTGCGGCAGGCGTCTTCCACGGTCAGGACGAGGCGGTGGCGGGCGGCGAGGTGCACGAGGGCGGGGTTGACAGGGATGATCCAGCTCGGGTCGACGACAGTGACGCCGATGCCGCGGTGTTGCAGGAGGGCGGCGGCTTCCAGGCACGGGCCGGCCATCACCCCGGCGGCCACCAGGAGTACGTCCAGGGGCATGGCTGCGCTGCGGTGCAGGATGTCCAGGCCGTCCATCCGTGCCACGGCCGGGATGTCTGGGCCGGCGGCTGCTTTGGGGAAGCGGATGACGGTCGGGCCGGCGGGGTCATCGACGGCTTCGTGAAGGAGCTGACGCAGGGAGGCGGGGTCGCGCGGGGCGGCGACGCGCACCCCGGGCACGACGCTCAGGATGCTGGTGTCCCACATGCCGTGGTGAGAGGCGCCGTCCGGGCCGGTGATACCGGCCCGGTCCAGCACGAAGGTGACCGGCAGCCGGTGGAGGGCGACGTCCATCAGCACCTGGTCGAACGCCCGGTTCAGGAAGGTGGCGTACACGCAGACGACGGGGTGCAGGCCGCCCATCGCCAGGCCGGCCGCTGAGGACACGGCGTGCTGTTCGGCGATACCGACGTCGAAGACCCGGCAGGGGAACCTGGCCGCGAAGGTGCGCAGGCCGACGGGCTGGAGCATCGCCGCGGTCACGCACACCACATCGGGCCGCTTCGCGCCGATCTGGGTGATCGCCTCGCCGAACACGCTCGTCCAGGTGGGTTTCCCCGGAGCGGCGGGTCTGCCGGTGGCGGGATCGAGGATATCGATGCCGTGCATCCTGTCCGCGTCGTCGTTCTCGGCGGGCTGGTAGCCGCGGCCTTTGCTGGTCACAGCGTGCACGACCACTGGCTTGTTCAGCGACTGTGCGTGGCGGAGTCTGGTTTCGAGTGCGGGAATGTCATGGCCATCGACCGGCCCGACATAGGCGAGTCCGAGGTGTTCGAACACGGTCTCAGGGACATGCGGCCAGGAGGCACGCGGCTGGGTGGACGGGGCTGCCTTGCGCCGGTACCGGTCCCGTAGCGTGCCCAGATGGCGGGCGAGGCCGCCGATGGTGGGGGAATAGGAACGGCCGTTGTCGTTCAGCACGACGATCACAGGGCGGCCCGGGCCGGAGTCGGCGGACAGGTTGTTGAGGCCCTCCCAGGCCAGCCCTCCCGTCAGCGCCCCATCGCCGACCACCGCGACCACCCGCCGGTCGCTGTGGCCCTGGAGTTGCAGGGCCTTGGCGATCCCGTCCGCGTACGACAACGCGGTGGACGCGTGGGAATTCTCCACCCAGTCGTGCACCGATTCGGCCCGGCAGGGGTAGCCGGACATCGCGTCGGCCTGGCGCAGCCCGTCGAAGCCCGCCCGTCGGCCGGTCAGGATCTTGTGGACATATGCCTGGTGGCCGGTGTCGAACACCAGGACATCGCGTGGAGAGTCGAAGACCCGGTGCAACGCGATCGTCAGCTCGACCACTCCCAGGTTCACCCCCAGGTGACCGCCGGTGGCGCACACCTTGTCGACCAGGAAGCCGCGGATCTGGGCTGCGAGCGTGACCAGCTGCGCGTGATCGAGGCTGCGAAGGTCGGCGGGGCAGGTCAACGACTCCAGCAGCGTCGGCGGGGGCTCTGCGGGCACATCTCCGGTCGGCAGTGCCACGGGCGACGCGAGGTCGGGTGTCATGGCGTGCGCGCTTCCTCGGGCCGCTGGCCGTGGGGGCGTACTTGCCTGGGAAGGTCGAAACGGATCGTTTCCTGGGTGACGCGGCGGTGCGCGACCCGGATGGAGCCCAGGGCGCGCAGGTGGGCGATGACGTCCTGGACCAGGTGGTGGGGGGCGGAGGCTCCGGCCGACAGGCCGATCATGCTCACGCCGTCCAGCCACTGCGGGCGGATCTGCGTGGCGTCGTCGATCAGGTAGGCGGGAGTACCGTGGCGGCGCGACACCTCGACCAGGCGCACCGAATTGGAAGAGTTGGCCGACCCGACGACTAAGATCAGGTCGGCTTCGGCGGCCACCGCCTGCACGGCATGCTGCCGGTTGGTAGTGGCGTAGCAGATGTCGTCGGAGCCCGGCCCGGACAAGGCGGGGAACCGGGCCGTCAGCGCATCGATCACCTCGGCCGTCTCGTCCATCGCCAAGGTGGTCTGGGTGAGGTAGGACACCCGGCCCGGGTCGGGGACCTGCAGGGCTGCGACGTCGGCCGGGGTCTCCACCAGGATCGTCTGCCCGGGTGCCTCGCCCAGGGTGCCCTCGACCTCTTCGTGGCCGGCGTGGCCGATCAGCACGATCGTGTCGCCCCGGGCCGCGAACCGGCGGGCTTCGGTGTGGACCTTGGTGACCAGCGGGCAGGTCGCGTCGATCACCGCCAGGCTACGTCGGCCGGCCTCCTCGCGTACCGCCGGTGAGACGCCGTGCGCGGAGAACACCACGGTCGCCCCGTCGGGCACCTGGTCGAGTTCGTCGACGAACACCGCGCCGCGCCGCTCCAGATCAGCGACGACATGGATGTTGTGGACGATCTGCTTGCGAACGTAGACCGGTCCGCCACGGTCGGCGAGAGCGGCCTCCACGGTTTCGATCGCCCGTTCCACCCCCGCGCACAGCGAGCGGGGCGACGCCAGCAGCACCGTCCGCTCCGGCAGCACATCGGGTGCGGCGGCCATGTCAGTGATCCCTTCGGGTGATCAGGGCGGCCAGGGCCCGAAGGTCATCGGCTGCCTCCGGGTGCGGCGATGCCTGCTCCAGGCAGGCCAGCGCAGCGGCCATCTGCCGGTCGGCCTCGGCTTGGGCCCACGCCCGCCCGTCGGCGTCCTCGACCAGGCCGGCGGCATAGGTGACAGCCTCCTCGTCGAGGGTGTCGCCGCGCTGGTAGAGCCGACTCAGGTGCTCACCGGCCGGTGTCCCTGAGGTGAGGGCGGCCACCACGGGCAAGGACTTCTTGCGGCTGGCCAGGTCGGAGTGGACGGACTTGCCGGTGGCCGCCGGATCCCCCCAGATCCCCAGAAGGTCATCGGCCAGCTGGAACGCCAGGCCCAGGTGCCGGCCGAAACCGTTCATCAGCGCCGCGCGTATCGGCTCGGCGCCCGCGGCTAGGGCGCCGAGCTGGCACGCGCATCCCAGCAGCGCCCCGGTCTTGGCCTCTGCCATCTGAACGCATTCGGTGAGGGTGACGCCGGTGCGGGCCTGGAACGCCAGATCCGCGTTCTGTCCCGAGCACAGCTCCAGCACCGCCCCGGTCAGCACCTTCAAGCCTGGACCGGCGGCCAGGACGTCTGCGGCGAGAGTGAGGAGCATGTCACCGGTCAGGAGCGCCGCACCGATACCGAACACCGACCAGGCGGCCGGCCGGTGGCGGCGGGTCAGGCCGCCGTCGATTATGTCGTCGTGCAGCAACGAGAAATCATGCACCAGTTCCACCGCTACCGCCACCGGAACCGCCGCGTGCACCGACTCTGCCCGGTCGCCGCCGATCGCCCGCGCGCAGGCCAGCACCAATGCCGGCCGGATCGCTTTCCCTTCGCTGCCATGCGGGCGGCCGTCCTCGTCCCACCAGCCGGCGTGATAGCCGGCGATGCGCCGGATCTCAGCGGGCAGAGTGTCGATCGCGGCGCGGTGCGCTGGCCCGGCGAGTTCCCGCGCGGCCGTCAGGACCTGCCGCGCCGGCCGGGCACCTGGCGGCCCAGCGGGCCGGGCAGGTAAGGACGGAGATGCGTCCGGCCCAGCGGGGACCGGTGCGAAACTCAGCACTGGTGTGGTCGTCAGCGTAGTTCACCTTGCCTGTGATACGTATCCGGCCGCCGGGGTACCGGTGGGCTCTTGTCTCCAGTACCGGCCAGGCCGGGCAGAACCGGAAGCCCCCTGGTCCGGTAGACGTGTTTCACGTTGAGAAGATGTTTCACAGCCCTATATGATCTCGGCCTGGCGGCTGGAGCGCGCGCCAAGGCTGGCCGGATCGGCGTAGAGGTCATCGACAATGAAACCCAATACAGTCCAGCGCGCCATCATCTGCCGGGATCGCCAGGCGCAGATCCGGGAAGCGGGTCAGCAGGCTCGCCAAGCCGATCTGGAGTTGCAAGCGGGCCAGCGCCGCGCCGATACAGAAATGCGGGCCATGCCCGAAGGCGAGATGCGGCGCGGGGTCCTTCCTGGTGATGTCGAGGGTATCGGGGTCACGGTATACAGCAGTGTCGCGATTAGCGGAATCCGTAATGGGAATGACTGTTTCGCCTGCGTGGATCAGGCTATTCCCAAGAGCAATGTCCGCGGTGGCCACACGCGGGAAGACTCCGGCTGTTACAAAACGACTGTGAAGGTTCATATCCACCCAGACTTCGGCCGACGGTCCGCGGGGTCGTGCCCGCGCGCGCTGTCGAACTGGTCGTCGAGCGGGACGCCTGATTTCCCTTACCGGCGCGGCACCGCCGCCTACCTCTTGCGGCCGACTCCGGCGTAGAGCCAGAAGCTCCCTATGCCAGGCGGGGTTTCGGGCCGCCAGTGATCGACAGGGACGATGCCGGGGTCGAGCAGGTCGAGGCCGTCGAGGAACCGGCCTATCTGCCCGCGGTCGCGCAGGGTCGGCGGCGGGGCGGTCCGGGCATGCTTCCATGCCTGCACGGCGTACTCTCCCCTGCTCGGATCGGCATCCCCGGTCAGGTGCGCGATGACGAGGTAACTGCCAGGGGCCATGGCCTCGCGGAGCGATGCCATGGCCCCGTACGGGTCCTCGTCATCGGTGATGAAGTGCAGGACCGCCACGAGCAGGACGGCGACCGGCTGGCCGGGGTCTATGAGCGCCCGCAGGCCGGGATGAGCCAGGATCTTGCCGGGTTCGCGCAGGTCCGCCTCGATGATCCTGACGGGTCCGGCGCCGGCGCCAGCGAGTAAGGCGTCCGCGTGGGCGACGACGACCGGGTCGTTGTCGACATAGACCACGCGCGCTTCCGGTGCCGCCCGCTGGGCGATCTCGTGAGTGTTTCCCACGGTCGGCAGGCCGGCGCCTATGTCGATGAACTGGCGGATGCCTGCCCCGGCAAGTGACCGCACCGCCCGCTGCAGGAACGCCCGGCTGCCGCGCACGCTCGTCGGCAGCTCCGGCGCGATGGCGATGACCTGCTCGGCCATCTCCCGGTCGGGCTCGTAGTTGTCCCTGCCGCCGAGCCAGTAGTCAAAGGCCCGCGCCGGATGCGGGATGTCGGCATCGATGCCCGCGGGCACCATCATGCGATCGTCTGTCACCTTACGTCCCCATCCCATCAGCACTGATCGAAGGAGCACGCCGCTAGCCAGCCACCGACGAATGGTAAGAACAGCTCTCGCTCGTTCGCGTAAACGGATTGTTACAGTTCCGCTACAAATGGCGGGGATCGCGGGCGGTAATCAGATAGTAAGGGCGCACGCTCAGCGGTAGATGTCCGGGCGCCGGTCGGCGTGCACGTCGTTGCGCGGTCCGCAGGCCTTGCTGCGCGCCCGCCGCAGGTCGCAGTCGGCGAGGATGACGGCGGCCCGGTCCTCGCCGACCGGCCCGGCGAGCGGGTAGCCGTCCGGCCCGGCGATGACGCTACCCGACACCCAGGACACGCCGCGTTCGGCGCGGCACCGGTCCGCGGCCGCGATGAACAGCCGGTTGGCGCTCGCAGCGGCCTGGATGCTGACGACGACGATCGGGCGCTCGCCGTCGGGACGCGGCCCGGCCGGCCAGTTCACCGGAACGGCGAGCAGCTCTGCCCCTGCGAGCGCCGGAATGCGGATCCATTCGGGAAACTCCGCGTCGTAGCAGATCATGACTCCGATCCGGCCATGCGCTGTCTCGGTGACCGGCGGGGCATCCTCGCCAGGCACGAAGATGCCGGCCTCCGCATCCCAGAGGTGGGCCTTGCGGTAGACCACCCGGGTGCCGTCCGGGTCGACGAGGACGGCACTGTTGCGCAGCTCACCGGACTCCCCCAGCTCGCAGAAGCCGCCGACGATCACGATGCCGTACCAGGCGGCGAGCGCCGCCCACTCCCGGGTCGTCGGCCCGTCGGCTGGCTCGGCGAGCGAACGCGCCTCGGCGTGATCGCGGAACACGTAGCCCGACGGGGTCAGCTCGGGCAGCACGACGACGCCGGCACCCCTGGCGGCCGCGATGCTGATGGCTTCCCTGGCCGCGGCCCGGTTGGCGTCGGCCTCGCCCAGCCGGAGCGCGAGCTGGCAGACGGCGACCCGGGTCACGGCGGCCGCCGCCGCGGCCTGGCCGGCGGCGTGATCCGGATCAGTCACCGCGGGACCCGCTACCCGGCGCCGAGCCGGCCGCTACACGTCCCTGCCAAGAACGTTCCCGAGCACGCCGCCGAGTGCGCCGCCCGCGGCGGCGTCCCGCTGGCTGTTGCCCCCGAGATACTCGGCCAGGGAGTGAGCGAGCACCGAGAGCGGCATGCTCTGCAGCCACACCTGGCCAGGCCCCGTCAAGGCCACGAGGTGGAAACCGTCAGCACCGAAGATCTTGTTCGCGATGCCGGGCACCTGGGTGATCGTGAAGCCCACCCGGTCGGAGAACATCCCGACGTGGCCGGGGTGAACAAGGATGGTCTGGCCCGGGGCGAGCTCGTAGGTCACGATCTCGCCCGACAGCTCTACCCAGGCGGTGCCCTGGCCCTCGAGCCGCTGGAGTACGAAGCCGTCGCCGCCCCACATGCCACCGCGGAAGCTCTGCTGCAGGCCGACACTGGGAGTGATGCCAGGGGTGCCGCAGATCCAGCCGTGGCGGTGAACCAGGTAGCCGTGGCCGTGGCTGATCTCCGCTGGGAAGATCCGGCCGGGCAGCTTCGCCGCGAAGCTCACCATGCCAGGACCGCCCTGCGCCTCGAAGCGGGTGAGCAGCAGCCCGCCGCCGCCGGCCATGCGCTTGAGCCCGGCGAGCAGGCCGCCCGCGCCGCCACCGCCACCGCCGCCGGTCGTCTGTGACATCCGCACGTTGGCTGACATCCAGGAGAGCTGCCCGTGGGCGGTCAGCACCGCGTCGCCCGGCTGCAGCGTGACCTCGAGGACGGGCATGGTCGTGCCCTTGACGTTCGCCTCCACCTGAGTCTCCCTCCGGTGCTGGCCGCCGGCTGCCGGCCGGCGGGCCATCCCGCCTGACGTCCCCGCCCTTGTGCCGGGCGCAAGGCGATGCTACGCGCAGGCGCCAGTAACGCGTAACCGCGGGCGCCGGGAGACTTCCGCTATGAGCTGTGGCCGTCGCGGTCGCGCGGATACAGGGTCTCGCGGGCGTGTTACAGAGGCCAGCTGTGCAGCACTTCCGGGCACCCCTTCGGGACTATCCGCGCGACCGCGTGCGGCTCTCCCCTCCGCAATCCATCATCCCGCAGTAGGCAATAAGCGACGCTAGGATGACGAACCAGGACAAGATAGCCTCGTAACCGGACAGATTCGGACGGGTTAGGACGCAGGAGGCGGCGCGTGGGGCAATGCGGCAAGCCCCGGGACCTGGCTGCGGGACCAGTCAAGGAACTCAACGACGCACTTCACGAACTACACCGGGTGGCAGGATGGCCGTCGATCCGCGAGCTCGTGAAATCGATAGACCGGCACGGCGCCAGCAGGGACCGTGTCCATGCGGCCTTCACCCAATCGCGGTTGCCTAGCTGGGAACTGCTCAAGGTGCTGGTCGAGGAACTCGCCGCCCGGGTGCCAGAAGGCAGCGAGTCGGCTGTTGAGGTGCGCCGCTTTCACCGCCTGTGGGTGGCCGGATCAGCCAGGGCCTGCGACGCGGCTCCGGCCGGCGCCACCGGCCCGGAGCCCGCTGCCATCAGCCAGGACAATGGCATGTCCAGCTCACGGGGCGGGTACGGCGTGGCGGCGGCGGCCAGCCAGCCATCGGCGTGGAGCCTGCGCAGCGCTTTCGCCAGCCTGAACCTGCGGCCCCCGAACCGGGTCGGGCCGCTGGAGGTCGCCAGCCTCGCATTCCTCGGGCTCGGTATTGGAATGGCGTTCGGACTTGGCAAGGGACTCGCGAATCACTTCGACGGCCTGGCCAGCTATGCGACGGTGAGCGCTGGCTTCGTGGCCGCCCTCGTGCTCCGCACCAGCATTCTCCTGCGCGCCGGAATCGCCCTGACCGTTGTACTGATCACGTCCGACATCGTTAACAAGGTGTTTCTCGGCGGGATCCTCGAAGGGATCAACTCTACGCTGAGCGGGATCCTGGCCGGAGTGGCGGTGTGGCTGGCCGCGCGGGACACGAAAAGCTTCACCGACCGGCTCAGGAACCGCGAGACCTGCAGCATCTGGCTCGGAGTGCTGCTGACGATGCTCTGCATAGCCGGCTTCAGGGTTACCGGCGCGATGCGGGCGGGCCACGGCCACCTCATGAGCTCCTTCCTCTGGGCGGCGGCCGTTGCGATCTGCATCGGGGCGGGAGTCCTGCTGAGGAGCCGCAGCCGCCCGGGGCCGGCGACGGGAAGCGCGGCTGAGCGGAGGGCCGGCAGCTGGCGAGACGGCAGCTGGCGAGACGGCACGGCCGACGGCATCCGTGATCCCCTCGGTGCCGGAGACCGGGCGGTGCGCGACCCGATGCCACACCACATGGGCTAGCGTCGAGGGGTGACGCGCAGATCCGAGCAGCTTAGCCCCGAGCTCAACGCCTATGTCTCAGCGCATAGCACACCGCCGGACGCGGTCCTGCGCGAACTTGCCGCCGAGACGGCGCAGCGTTTCCCTTCCAACGCCGAGCTGCAGATCAGCCCCGAGCAGGGCATGCTCATGACGCTGCTCACCCGGCTCACCGGCGCTCGCAACGCCGTCGAGGTCGGCACGTTCACTGGCTACTCATCGATTTGCATCGCGCGCGGCCTCGCTGACGACGGCCGGCTGCTGTGCTGCGACGTCAGCGAGGAATGGACATCTATCGCCCGTAGGTACTGGGAGAAGGCCGGGGTCGCCGACCGCATCGAGCTGCGGCTCGGCCCGGGGCTCGGCACCCTTCGCTCGCTGGCCGGCGGCACCGAGTTCGATCTCGCGTTCATCGATGCGGACAAGACCGGCTACCTCGGCTACTGGGAGGAGATCGTGCCGCGACTCCGGCCGGGCGGCGCGATCCTGGTGGACAACACGTTCTCGCACGGCCGGGTGATCGGCGAGTGCGGCGGCAGCCCGGACGTGCAGGCGATCAGGTACTTCAACGACCACGCCATCGCGGACGATCGCGTGGAACTCGTCATCGTGCCGATCGGTGACGGCCTGACGCTCGCGCGGAAGAAGTAGCGCAGGGTCACATGGGTATGTAGAGGGTGCCACCACCCGTTAGCCGTTCGGCATGAGCCTTGGCGGGGCGACGGGCCGCTGACATCGGCTGGATCGCCGATACGCCATCGCTCCAGGAGCGCGAAGGAATCAGCGAGAAGCTGACCCGCTCGTTTACCAGCCACTCACGCCGGGCGAGGTCATCGATGTAGGCACCGATGTATTCAGAGTTGCCTGAATCGACATTGGTCCGAAGGCTGAACGATGCCTCCGCTACAGCCGAATCGTCCAGGGCGGCCTGCAGGACTGTCATGATCCGATCCAGCGAAGGCATGCCGTTCCCCGCCGCGCGGTGCGCGCCGGGCCCGGCTGACGGGCCCGGCAAAGTAATCTCGTAGTGAATTACCCTGCACTCCTCCACGAGAATGCGCAGTTTTCGCAGATCAAGACGGCATCCATGTGTCGAGATGTTCGCCAGGTAGAAGACACCGTGCTCGCTCGCGGCAGCGACGAGTGCGCGGGACAGCGGCCCGATCACCTCGAACGCCATCATTGGCTCCTCGCCGAGCCAGTTCACCCGTACCACCTTGGTCGACGGCCGGGCGATCGCCTCGGTGACCCCTCGCTGTACAGCACCACGATGCAGGCTGCCCGGGTCGCCCCGCACGTGCGACTGGCCGCAATACGCACAGCCCGCATCGCAATAAGACTCCGGGCCGAGGGCAAACTTCAGGGCGCCTGGATCCTCCCCTTCCGGCGTCTGGTACTCCCGGTCACTGATCACCACGTACTTGCTCATGTCCTCGTTCATCGCCTCTCCCGCACTGGGTCACGATCCGACTTGCCGTTTGGTTCACCGCGGGTGACCGGGGCGAGCCGGGCAACGGCCACGGCGGCCTCCTGAATGCCCCGTGACCTGCGGGCTCGTACGGCAGGGAACATACGGCGCGACACGCCGTAGTCAGTCACGTGGGTCTAGCTCTTCCTGAGTACATCTGATGACGTAGAACCCAGGCCGTTCGTGGACGAATGACGAGGCACGGTCGCTGCCTGACCATGGAACCAGCAGGAACGGGCACGGGCCCTCGGCAACGGGCCTGGGCGCCAAGGGTGGAATTCACGGATATCGCGGTCTGACGGTCACGAGACGCTTCTGGAGGCGCCGGATGTCAGGGTGGGCATGCACGGGAGAGTGTCCTGCCGATGGCGGTGAACTGGGCCGATGGAGCTGGGACGCCAGGCCAGGGCCTCCGTTGACGCACCTCGGGGCACCGCGGGCGCGGCCGGACTTCGGCGGTGACGATCCGGACAGCTGGATCGGCTGGACCGACGCGGGCAGCGCGAGGATCCGCGCGCTCGACCGTGACCGCAGTCGCGTCGTGGAGATACTGTGGGCCGCGTTTCACCAAGGCGCGCTGACTATGGACGAAGCCGATGAACGCGTCCAGACTGCCTACGCGGCACGCCTGCGGGAGGAACTGGGGGCGCTCATCGCAGACCTGCCAGGGAGCCTGCGCGCCCAGAGCCGGCCAGGCCCCGGCCTGCCGCGGCGGCGAGGCCGGGAAAGCTGGCCGTCCGAGGGCAGCGGCCTGCTCTTCCACGTCACAGCCGTCACGGTCGTCTCCGTGGTCCTCGTCACGACGTGGGCATTGTCCCCTGCCCGTTTCTTCTGGCCCGTGATCCCGATTGCCTTCATGATGCTCGGCGTCGTCTTCCACGGTGTGCAGTCGCGTGCCGGACGCGCGACGGCGCGGGGCGGCATGACCTCGTGAACAAGGACATGACCTGAGAGCCCTTCGCGGTCATTCGGCCCGGTGCCTGCCGGGCCGAATGACCGGTGCAGGTCACACGCTGGAGCGCCTCCGGCGCCGCCGGGTGAAGTAGACAGGTACCCCTACGATAATGCCCACGACCACGATCCAGCCGGCGATCCAGATGGTCCCTTTTACCGCACCCGATGCGGCGAGCGGCACGGAGCTGATAGCGATCATCCCGAGATGCATTCGTACCTCCCAGACAGGCCAGGCCACTCCGCCTGTCGTCCTTTTGAGCGGTGGCCACGACGCGTGGCGTTCCTGGTCTCAGGATGATCGCTAAGGCTTGATGCTGTCATCCGCCCGGCTGATCGGATCCTTGTACGCATCCCGCCGTATCGACCAGTGCCCACCGTACGTGCCCATGGGAAGGCGCATCCGGTGGGTCGCTAGGAAGCGTCGGTCTTGCCTGGCGGAGGCCGCATTCCACGGACGAGCAGCGCGATGGTGTCCGCGATGAACTTGTTGTCCGATGCGGGCACGACCGCGGCGAACTGCCTGCTATAGGCGCGAAGGTAGCAGGATCCCAGCAGGAGCTGGGCCGCGGCCGCCGGGCTGGCTTCCCGGTCAGCCCGGCCAGCCTCCTGCTCGCGCGTGATGTAATCGGCAAGCAGGTCGACTGCCCGGTGTGGCCCGACGTTATTCGCCTTCATCCAATTCCGGTAGTGATTGAGCAGCTGCGGTTCGGCGAATATGGCGGCATTAATAGGGATTGTCGCCTGGTAAAAATCGAGCGCAGACTTCATTATCGATGCGAGGTTCCCGCTGAAATCACCTTCCCGCACCTGGCTGGAAATGCTGCGCATCAGGGGAATAAATTCCGGCATACGCTCGGACAGCACCGCGAGGAAGACTTCCTCCTTACTCTTGAAATGGCGGTAGATCGTTCCTTCTGAGCATCCCGCGTGCATGGCTATGCTACGCGTCGTGGTGTGGGCAAGGCCATCAGTACGCAGCAATTCCGCAGCAACGGTCAATATCTTCTCTCGCATACTCACGGCGGGACACTCCTATCGATTCCGGCGACTCCGCTCGCTTCTCGTTCTGGCACGCCGCAGACATGAAGCCCAAGCAGGCAGCAGGTTACCAGATAACCGAAATTGATTATGGCAGCCTGATAACATCCTAGCCTGTCGTGATTGTCACGCTACGCGGCGTTCACCGGATTCGCCGCATCCTGTCTGCGCGCTCTCGTGCCCCCGGGGCCTGGATCCTGTCCCGCAGGATCGGGCCTGACCGCACGAGAGTCATGCTGTCCCGCCGCGGCGCGGCAGCACGCCGACGTGCCGCGACGGCGGACGGACGTGGGCTGGGAGACTTTTGAATAAGACACGGTGTCCGATATCAGTACGAAATCTCGACCCGCTTGCGGAAAGTATCGTAATCGGCGATGCGGGAAACGATACAGCCCGCGAGGTCGGCCCTGCTGATGCGACCCGGCCTCGTCAGGTGGCCGTCGACCGCCACGCGATACTGTCCGGACGCCGGCCGGTCGGCGAGCAATGGGGCGCGAACCACCGTCCAGTCGGTGTCACTTACCTCGAGTTCGTCTTCCATCCGCGCCAGGTCGAGGTAAATGTTACGCAGTATGCGCTCGATGATGTATCCCGCTACCAGCCGCTGGGGCAAGGGCATATGCGGGCCGATGCTGAGACCGGCCGACGAGACCGTGAGCACGCGGCGCACGCCCTTCGCCTCCATCGCCCGGACAACATTGGTAATGCCCTCCGAGAAGACCGTGGTCGTGCTGCGGCCCTTGACGCCGAGGGTCGATACCACGGCATCCTTGTCCGCGATCACGTCCATGACGCCGCCAGGATCGAGCACGTCGCCGCGGACGACGGCCAGCCGGTCGTGCCGCACGGTCACGACTTCGGGACGCCGGACATAAGCGGTCACCCGGTGGCCCCCGGCCAGTGCCTGGTCCACGACGAGGCGTCCAGTTCGTCCGCCAGCACCGATGACGACAAGATCCATATCCGCCTCCTGAGGCTCTCCGAAGGCCGCACGTAATGCGGGTGGGCGGGTGCGGGTGAGCGCACACTCAGTACCATAGTCTCGCCGCTGAGAACCGTGCTTGGCAATACCCCAGGCCAGCCCGTCGCCGACACTGCGCTGAATGGCGTAGCGGCCGTACGGTACCTGACGTAGCCGGGCGGCACGCGTACCGAGATGGCCAGGCGGGCCGCCTGAGCCGGCCCCGTCCGGCTGTCGTAACCGCCGCTACCGTGGCACGCTGACTGCACCCGGCGGTCGCGGCGTCTATCGTCAATGGCATGGACGTGGCGAGGCTCGCCCGTCGCCAGCCGCGGCGGGACTGGTGGCGGGCCGTTACCGTGAACCAGCGCCTTGTGTTCGACGTGCTGCTCGTCGGCGTGCTGATGCTGGTCGTTGTGATCGGCTCGAGCAGGCTCGGGGCATCTCAGCTCCCGGCGCGGCGGCACCCCGACGGCCTGTCAAGCACGCTGGCCGTCCTCGCGACCGCGTCCTTGCTCGGGCGGCGGATGTGGCCACTGGAGGCATGTGCCGCCAGCGTCGCGCTCACGACGCTGTATATCGCGCTGCGCTACCCCTACGGTCCGATACTGTTCGTGACCGTGATCGCGCTCTACACGGTAGCCTCCCGGCTGCCGTGGCAGCAGTCTCTCGTGGCCTCCACGGTCGCGCTCGGGACGATGCTTGGGGCAGTGCTCGTGGGCGTTCCCTCAGCGAGCGTGATAGGCGACCTGCAGCATGCCGTGACATTCTCGGGCTGGCTGATCGTGCCGTGGATCGCCGGCCTGGTGGTCCGCGTCCGCTCCGAGTCTCGCCTGCAGGTCCTCGCTGAGCGGCTGCGCCGGAGCACGTCGGAGGAGCGGCTGGCCATCGCCCGCGAGATCCACGATGTCGTCGGACACGGGCTGGCTGTCATCACCATGCAGTCCGGCGTCGCGCTGCACCTGATCGAGCGCCGGCCCGAGCAGGCCAGGGTGGCGCTCGAGGCAATTCACCAGTCGGGCAAGGCCGCGCTCGACGAGCTGCGCGCGACGCTGTCCGCCTTCCGCGGGGAGGCCGGCGAAACAGGGACCACGGAGAGCCGGCTGGCCGGGCCGGGCCTGGGTCGCCTGGACGGTCTGGTGTCGACCATGTCGGGCAGTGGCCTGTCGGTCAGGTGTGAACTGGACGGCGAGATCAGTGACCTGCCTGCCACGACAGATCTCGCCGCTTACCGGATCATCCAGGAGTCGCTGACCAACGTGCTGCGTCACTCGGGGCCAGGAAGCACGGTACGCATCCGGATCGAACGATCGCCCGGACAACTGGTCACCGAGATCGCCGATCAGGGGGACGGCATGCGCTCCCCGCCCGCGGCCCCGGGCAGCGGCCTCGGCATCCCCGGCATGCGGGAGCGGTGCGCGACCCTCGGCGGTACCTTCGCCGCGGGACCGCGGCTCGGTGGCGGATTCCGGGTACGCGCGGTCCTGCCGACCAAGGACGCGGACCGATGATCCGGGTCGGGGTCGTCGATGACCAGTCACTGGCCAGGCTGGGGCTGCGCGCGCTGCTTGAGGCCGAGCCCGGGATGGTGCTGGTCGGCGAGGCGATCGACGGCGCGGGCGCGATCGAGCTGGCGCGCCGCGAGCATCCGGATGTGCTGCTGATGGATGTGCGGATGCCGGAGATGGACGGGATCACGGCGCTGGGGGCGATCACCTCTGATCCGGGCCTCTCGGCTACTCGCGTCATCATGCTGACGACCTTCGAGCTTGATGAGTATGTCTTCGAGGCGCTGCGCTGCGGCGCGAGCGGCTTCTTGCTCAAGGACGCGGAACCGGATGAGCTGCTGCGGGCCATCCGGCTGGTCGCCGGGGGGGATGCGCTGCTCGCGGCGGGGGTGACCCGGCGGGTGATCGCCGAGTTCGCTGCCCGGCGGTCCTACCGCGGGAAGCCGCACAAGCTGCTGCACACGCTGACCGATCGCGAGCGGGAGATCGTGGCCTGGGTTGCCGAGGGCCTGTCGAATGAGGAGATCGCCGGGCGCCTGGTGGTCAGCCCGGCAACGGTGCGCACCCACGTGAGCCGTGCGATGGTCAAGCTGCACGCCCGGGACCGCGCGCAGCTTGTCGTGTTCGCGTTCCAGTCGGGGCTGGCGATCGGCGACCTGTGAAGTGAGTGATTGCTTGCTCCTCCCCTGCCGCCGGGCTATTCTGGGAGAGAAGAGTGAGTAATCACCCCGCAACCGGCAGGGTGCGGGGAAGCAGGGGTGCAGGGGAAGGAGACGGAGCCATGCCGCAGACCAGCCCGGCCGCGCGGGCAGACACGCGGGCAGACACGCGGGCAGACACGCAGGCAGAACTGTCGTGGGTCGCCCTCAGGTCCGCCTACATGGTGATGCGCACCATCCGTGAGTTCGAGGAGCGGCTGCACGCCGAGTACGCCACCGGCGAGATCCCCGGGGCGGTTCACCTGTACTCCGGCCAGGAGGCAGTCGCGGCGGGCGTGTGCGAGCATCTGGGCCCCCAGGACTACCTCGCGAGCACCCACCGCGGTCACGGCCACGCCATCGCCAAGGGCTGCGACGTGACCGCCATGATGCTGGAGATCTACGGCAAGGCGCGCGGGCTGTGCCGTGGCAGGGGCGGGTCCATGCACATCGCCGATTTCGGCCTGGGCATGCTGGGCGCCAACGGGGTCGCGGCCGGCGGCCTGCCGCTGGCCTGCGGCGCGGCCCTGTCGGCCAAGATCCGCGGCAGCGGCCAGGTCGCGGTCGCGTTCGTCGGCGACGGCGGGGCCAACCAGGGAGCCTTCCACGAGAGCCTGTGCCTGGCCGCGGTGTGGCAGCTCCCGGTGATCTTCGTCGTGGAAGACAACGGCTACGCCCAGGCCACCGGATCGTCCTACCACCTGCGCGGCATCGACGTGGCCGAGCGCGCGACCGCCTTCGGCATCCCCGCCACCGTTGTCGACGGCAATGATTTCTTCGCCGTCTACGACGCCGCGGGACGGGCCGTGACAGGCGCCCGCACCGGCGCCGGGCCCGCACTGGTCGAATGCAAGGCCATGCGCTACCACGGCCATATGGAGGGCTTCGACCAGCAGCGCTACCGGCCGCCCGCGGAAGCCGACAAGCTCCGCGGCACCCGCGATCCCCTGCGGCTGTTCAGCGCCCGTGTCACAAGCAGCGGCCAGCTCCAGCCCGCCGAGCTCGAGGAAACCGACCGCAAAGTCAAAATCATGATCGACGCCGCCGTCGCCGTCGCCAGGAACGCCCCCCCGCCTGCCGCCACTGACCTCACCAGCGACGTCTGGGCACCCGCCGTCCCCTCGTGACCCGGTGAATCTCACCTTCGTTGTCGGCACCGGCAGGTGCGGGTCAACGCTGCTGTCCCGCATCCTGCACGAGCACCCGGACGTGCTGAGCCTCAGCGAGCTCCTCGCCATGCTGAAGGGGGCGCTGCACCGGAGGGAAGTCCCGGACCGGGACATGAATGGCAAGGAGCTGTGGCGGATCCTCTCAGCCTCTGATCCTTTCGCTGATGCCCGGATCCGCGACGGCCTGCGGACCCCGGAGATGAGCTACCCCTACGGCAGCGGCCGGTTCGACCCCGCCACCGGCGTGCCGATGATCTGCCACAACATGCTGCCACTGCTCTGCGGCGATCCGGACGCGCTCTACGACCTGCTGGCCGCCGAGGTACCCACCTGGCCGAGGCGCCCCGCCGCCAGCCAGTACCGTGCGCTGTTCGCCTTGCTGGCCGGCATTCTGGGCCGCCGTGCCGTGGTGGAGCGTTCCGGTGCATCGCTCACCCTGGTGCGAGCACTACGCAGGCAGTTTGCCGAGGCACGCCTGGTGCACATGTACCGTGACGGCCCCGACTGCGCGCTTTCGATGAGCCGTCATCCCGTGTTCCGGCTCGCAGGACTGACCGCGGAGGCGGCGCGTGCCGTCGGCCTGCGGTGGTCGTGGGATGAGGCGTCGTGGGCAGCGGCGGAGGCGGAGGTACGCCGGCTGCACGAGCTGGGCCAGCTGCCGCGGGAGTTCACCGGCCTTATCGCCTGGCCGTTCGACATACGGCGGTACATGGACTATCCGATCCCGGTGACGCTCTTCGGCGAGCTGTGGTCAGCCCTGGTGTGTGAGGGCATCGCCGCGCTGGCCGAGCTGCCGCCGGGTACCTGGACCAGCCTGAGGTACGAGGATCTGCTCAGTGATCCCGGGCCGGAGCTTGCCAGGCTCGCCGAATTCATCGGGGTGCCCGCCGCACCGCGCTGGCTGGCCGCGGCCGGCCAGCTCATCGACCAGCGCGCGCCGGCGGGTGCCGGGGCACAACTCGACCCCGGCACCCTCGCATCGCTCCAGGCAGCATGCGCACCCGGCACGCAGGCCATTACCGGCCAGCCAGCACGCCCAGGGGGGACGACGCTCCGCGCTCCCCCAGGCCCCCCGTTAGGCCGAATGCCAGCAGGACGGTGCCCTCCGGGGATGAACTGATGGGGTAGTAGCCGGACTGCACGTACACCATCCCGTTGACCACGACCGCGCCGCCGAGGCCGGAAACGGACTCGCCATGGCCCGTCACGCCGTTGACGCCGCTGAAATCCCGGACCGTGTCGTATTGCCACAGCAGCTCGCCGGTAGCGGACGAGAACGCGTACATCTTGCCGTCGCCGCTGCCCTCGAAAACCAGGCCGGGGCTGCTGGTCACCGCCGGCGTGAACGCGAGGGTGCAGCCCGGGCTCGTCGCCCCGCCGCCTGTGCTGCATCCGTCGAGGGGACCCGGTGTCTGCCACAGAATCGCGCCCGTCGCCGGGTCGAGCGCGTACACGGTCCCGTGCGGTACGTCCAGCCAGGTCGCGACGTACAGGCGCCTGCCGTCGTAGCTGGTGCCCCACTGGATACCCGAGTTCCCGCCCGGCGCGTCAGGCCTTGCCGATAGTGACCGCGACCAGAGCAGCGTTCCTGTCGCGGCGTCGAATGCGCGGTAGACGCCGTTCTTCTCACCGATGCCGAGCACCTCGCGGCCGCCGGAACGGAACAAGTTGCCATTGGAGCTGAAGTCCCAGTCGTGGTCGGTCCCGTTGGCGGCACCGGGGCAGTAGCCCGGGTACTGGGGAAAGCCGCAGATGTTCGTATAGGTATCCGTCTGCGCCTTGTACGACCAGCGGACCTTCCCGGTACCGGTGTCAACCGCGAGCACCGAGTCGGTCTCCCCCTCGGTGCCGGTATAGTTCTGGGCGGTCCCCACGAAGATCGTCCGGCTCGCCGGGTCGATCACGGGCGTGGCCCATACCGAGCCACCGGACGGCGCGTATTCGGTCGCGCCGCTCGGCCAGCTGCCGACGGGCTGGGCGGGCGGCACGGTGTAATGCCGCCACGCTATGGCTCCGGTCCTGGCATCCACGGCGACCAGCTCACCGCGGGCGGTGCAGCACGGGTAGTTGAGGTTGAATACCTGGTATGCGCCTTCCTGGTTCGACACGCCGACGTAGACCCGGCCACGGAAGACGATCGGCGAGCTGGTGATCCGCACGTCCGGGTTTACGGTGTCGAGCAGCGTCGCCCACCGGAGCCGGCCCGTGTACTGGCTCACCGCGAACAGGTAGCCGCGTGAGTCACCGAAATACACCGTGCCGTCCGCCACCGCGGGACCGTCGCGGACCGGATCCGGGTGCGCGGCCGTCCAGGGCCCGGCGACCGGCGTGAGGTCATAGACCCATCGGGTCGCACCGGTCCTGGCATCCAGCGCGTATACCTTCGCGTCGGTGCTTCCCACATAGAGCGTGCCGTCCACCACGGCGGGCTGGCTGCCCGGGTAGACGCCGGGGATCCGGGGGAACGTAAACGCCCACTTGACCGCCAGCGAACCGACCGTGTCGCGGTTGATGCTGGTCTCGCCACTCGCGTAGCGACTACCGGACAGGTCCTTCTGCCAGGTCGCCCAGTCCGCCGGTTCCGGCCGGTCCGGACCCGGCCGGACCGGGACCTGCCCGGCCGACGGCTGTGCAACCGCCGCGCGCGTGCCCTGCGGCACGGCAACCAGAGCGGCGCAAAGCACCACGGAGCACATTAGCCATAGGACGCGGCGGACATCTACGCGCCGTGTTCTTCGCATGGTGACCTCCTGCATGAGTAAGGGCTCGTGCGCACCCGCCGCCTCACGGGCAGCTCAGGGAGCGGCTGGCCCAGGCGCATCATGCCACATGCTAGCGGGTGTTCGCTCACTTTCACAGGGCCGCCTGCCGCCTGCCGCGGCGTCTCTCACCCGCCTCGCCTGCGTGCCGACCGCACCAGCGAGAGATCGATCCCAAATCATGCTTGCATGCGGGTGAGCACTCACTTTACGATGAGGTCATCGCAGGAGTAACCGGCGAAACAAGAAAGTGCCCGGCGAGACGAAGAAGGACAGACATGGGTCAGCTAGATGGCAAGGTCGCGCTGGTGACCGGCGGGACCTCCGGTATCGGCGCCGCGGCGGCGCGGTCCCTGGCGGCCGAGGGTGCCAGGGTCGTGGTCGCCGGCCGCCGCGTCGAGCAGGGTGAGCAGGTCGCGGCCGAGATCAGCAAGGCAGACGGGGAAGCCGTCTTCGTGGCCGCGGACGTCACGCGCGAAGAGCAGGTCGCGAGCCTTATCGCCGAGACAGTGGACCGTTTCGGCGGTCTGCACGTAGCGTTCAACAACGCCGGCGGCGGCGGTGCGTACGGCCCGCTTGACCAGGTCGGGCTTGAGGCGTTCGCCTCGGTGCTCGAGGTCAACGTCACAGGCGTCTTCCTTTCGATGAAGCACCAGATTCCCGCCATGCGTGCGTCCGGCGGCGGCAGCATCATCAACAACGCGAGCACGGCCGGGGTGACAGGCAACGCCTTCGGGCTCTCCGCCTATACCGCAGCGAAGCATGCGGTGGTAGGGCTGACCAAGGCCGCCGCGCTGGAATTCGGTGACGCGGGAATCCGGATCAACTCGCTGATCACCGGCGCTATCGACACCGGGCAGCTCCGCGTGAGGCTGGCCGCTCAGCCCGGTGCGCTCCGGATGACAAAGGCGTCGAACGCCCTCAACCGGCTCGGCACTCAGGAGGATGTGGCGAACCTGGTGACCTTCCTCGCGGGTGACACCTCCGGCTTCATCAGTGGCGGCGCGATCCCGATCGACGGCGGCGCGACCGCCGGCATGACGCGGGGCGAAGCGCATGGACGATCAAGCCAGGCCCAGTAGATAGGCCAGTAGAAAGGGAGGCAGCGTGCCGTACCAGCAGCCGGACCCCCTCACTCTCGTGAGCCAGCGTCTCGCCGGCAGGGTCATCTTCGTCACCGGCGCGTCGAGCGGCATCGGAGAGGCCGCCGCGCGGCGCTTCGCGGCCGAGGGCGCAACCGTCGTGGCAGCCGCCCGGCGCGCCGAGCGGATCAAGGCTCTCGCCGAGGATCTGCGAGCCCAGGGTCGCGATGCCCTGGCCGTACCGTGTGACGTCACGGACGAGCAGTCCGTGGCTGCCGCCATCGATGAAGCGGTGCGTACCTTCGGACGGCTCGACGGAGCCTTCAACAATGCCGGCGTCGATGGCGGCCGGCGCCCGCTGCACGAGCTCGACGTGGCCACCTTCGACAACGTGATCGCCACCAACCTGCGCGGGGCATTCCTGTGCATGAAATACGAGATCCCGGCGCTGCTCGACGCGGGCGGGGGCTCCATCGTCAACACGTCGTCCGTCGGCGGCCTCGTCGGCGGGCGCGACAACGCCGACTACTCGGCAAGCAAGTTCGGGCTGGCCGGCCTGGTCAAGTGCGCGGCGCTCGGCTACGCGCGCAACGGCATCCGGGTCAACGCCATCGCCCCCGGCCCGACGAGGACCGAGCTGTTCGACCGCTGGATGCCGAACGAGGAAGCCAGGTCGAGGCTCGCGGGCTGGTTCCCGATGAACTACATCGCCCACCCCGACGACATGGCCCGCGTCGCGCTCTTCCTGCTCTCCGACGAGTCCAGGTGGATGACGGGCACGGTGCTTCCCTGCGAGGGAGGGTTCACCGCCGGGTGACCGGTGACCGGGCGCCAGCCCCGGCCCGCCATCCACGCCGCGCTGCTCTCGTCAGGAAACAAAGCGCGCAAAGGGAAAGGATAGCCAGCCAGTGAAGCTCACCTTCGTCGTCGGCACCAGCCGGTCCGGATCGACGATGCTGTCGCGCATCCTGCACAAGCATCCTGACGTCCTGTGCGTCAGCGAATTCTTCGGCACGCTGATGCGCGTGATGCATGAAAGGGTATTCCCGATCGCGGACCTGGACGGGCGCGAGCTCTGGCGGATGCTCACCACGCCTTTTCACTTCTTCGACGCCGCGATCCGTGACGGGCTGCGGTTTCCCGAGCTGTGCTACCCCTACGGCAGCGGCCGCTTCGACCCGGTCACCGCACCCAGCGAGCCCGGCAGCCGCAGCGAGCCGGGCACCGGCGTGCCGATGATCAGCCACATCACCCTGCCGATGATCACCGACGACCCGGACGGGCTCTATGACCAGCTGGCCGCCGAGATACCCCGCTGGCCAGCCCGGCCCGCGGCCAGCCAGTACCGCGCACTGTTCGCCCTGCTGGCCGACCTGCTTGAGCGCCGTATCGTGGTGGAACGCTCGAGCACCTCGCTGAGCGTGGTACCGCTGCTGCGCCAGCAGTTCCCCGAAGCCCGCTTCGTGCACATGCACCGCGACGGACCCGACTGCGCGCTGTCGCTGAGCGGCCATCCCCTGTTCAGGATGGCAGGACTGCGCGCGGCGGCGGTGCGTGCCGCCGGGCTGTCGTCGTGGGACGAGATCGAGGCGGAGCTGCGCAGGCTGTATCAGCTGAAGCAGCTGCCGCCGGAGTTCAACGGCCTGATCGTCTGGCCGTTCGACGCGCAGCGGTTCATGGCCTACCCCATCCCGGTGGCCTTCTTCGGCCAGATGTGGTCGCGCATGGTGTGCGAGGGCGTGCCCGCGCTGAGCGAGCTGCCCCCTGAGGCGTGGACCGGCCTGAGGTACGAGGACCTGCTGCGGGACAGCGAGGCGGAGCTGACCAGGCTCGCCGGGTTCCTCGGCGTGCCAGCCAGCTCGCGCTGGCTGGCGGCGGCCCGCCAGCTCATCGACAGCCGCGGTAACGGTAGCGGCGGCGCGGCGGCGGCCCAGCCCGGCCAGCAGCAGCTCGACGCGCTCCGGGAAGCCTGCGCGCCAGGAACCCGGGCGATAGCCGACGCTGACGCGCGGCGATCCGCGCCCGCGGCAGCGCACTCCGTTTCCTGAAGGGAGCCGACATGCCCGCCCTGCGCCTTGTCTTCGCCGCGAGCGCGCTCATCGTGGTGCCCGTGACAGCGGGGATCGTCCCGGTGGCGCTGGCCCCCGGCGCGCGTGCCTCCGACGTCACCGCGTCACAGGACACGCTGCGCACCGGCTGGGACGCCAGCGAGCCTGGCCTGACCCCGGCGGCCGTCGCGAGCCCCGGCTTCGGGCAGCTGTTCTCCGCGCCGGTCGACGGCCAGGTGTACGCGCAGCCGATCGTGGCGGGCCGGACGGTGATCGTCGCGACGGAGAACAACGTGGTGTACGGGCTGGACAATGCCACCGGCGCGGTGAGATGGTCCCGTTCGCTCGGCACGCCGTGGCCGGCGTCAGCGGAAGGGTGCCCGGACCTGGCGCCGAACGTCGGCGTCACGGGCACGCCCGTCTACGACCCGCGGACGAAGACCGTCTACCTGGTGGCGAAGGTGAACGACGGGCCGACGGCCGGCCAGCCGCACTTCTACATGGTCGCCATCGCCGCGCAGACCGGGGCCGTGCGGTGGAAGGTGACCATCCAGGGCGCGCCGCCCGGCGACCCGTCTGCGCCTTTCACCCCGTTCACCGCGCACCAGCGGGCGGGCCTGCTGCTGAGCGGCGGCAGGGTGTACGCGGCATTCGCCGCGCTCTGCGACATCACTCCCTACGACGGCTACGTGGCCGGGGTCGACACCTCGACGAGGGCCCTGTCCCTGTGGAGCGACGAGGCCGGGGGGAACGACCAGGCAGGCGGCATCTGGCAGGCGGGCGGCGGGCTGATGTCCGACGGCCCCGGCCGCATCTTCCTCGCCTCGGGCAACGGGATCTCCCCGGTTACCGGGCCAGGCACGCCGCCGGCGGCCCATCTCGGCGGCTCGGTGGTGCGCCTGGGCGTCCAGCCCGGCGGGAGCATCGCCGCGCAGGACTTCTTCAGCCCCGCGAATGCCCCGGTGATCAACTCCTACGACCTGGACCTCGGCTCGGGCGGGCCGGTCGGCCTTCCGTTCGGCACGAGCCGGTACCCGCACCTGCTCGTCGAGGCCGGGAAGGACGGACGGCTGTTCCTGCTCGACCGCGACAGCCTCGGCGGCAGGGGGCAGGGCCCGGGCGGGACCGATGGCTACGTGAGCATGGCCGGGCCGTTCAACGGCCTCTTCGGGCACCCGGCCGCGTTCGGCGGCAGCGGCGGCGCCGACTACGTCTACTACGTCGGCGTCGGTGATTACCTGCGGGCACTGAAGTTCGACGCGAGCCGCCCCGCGCACCCGGTGCTTACCGACGTCGCGAACAGCACGGGCACGTTCGGCTACACGTCCGGCTCGCCGGTGGTGACCTCGGACGGAACCGACCCGCGGTCCGCGGTGGTGTGGGAGGTCTACGCGTCGGCGGAGAGCGGCGCCGGCGGCACGCTCGAGGCGTTCGACGCGATCCCGCGGCGCGTCGGCGGCACCCCGCGGATGAAGCTGATCTGGTCGGCGCCCATCGGCCTGGCGGCCAAGTTCTCCATCCCCGCCACCGACCACGGCCGCGTCTACGTGGGCACCCGCGACGGCCATGTGCTCGCTTTCGGCAGGCCCGCCAGCGCGCCGCTCGCCGGGCGGCCGGCCGATCTCGGCGCGGTCGCGGTGGGCTCGGCGAGCACGGCCGTCGTCACCGTCAAGGCGACGGCGCGCGTCACCGTCTCCGGCATCTCCGCGAGTGCGGCGGCAACCACGAACCCATTCAAGCCAGGGATACCTAACGAGAGCGGTGTGACGGTGACACTGCCGGTGACGCTATCGCGCGGTGACTCGCTGAGCGTGCCGGTGACGCTGTCGCCGACCGACCCGGGCGGGGTGACAGGCGCCCTGAACTTCGCCACGGATTCCGTCGGCTCCCCCGTGGTGAGCGTGAGCCTGACCGGTGACGGCACCAGGCCGGGGCTGTACGCGTCGCCGGCCGCGCTGCAGTTCCCCGCGCTGCCGAGGGGCATCAGCCTGACGTATCCGGCGGTGGTGGAAGTCACCAACGGCGGCACGGCGAGCGAGACGCTGTCCTCGGTGACACCGCCCGCGGCGCCGTTCACGGCGAGCGGGCTGCCCGCGCCGGGGACCGTCGTGCCCCCTGGCGGCTCCGTTCTCGTGTCGGTCACCTACACGCCGGCGGCGACGGGGAATGACACGTCCTCGTTCACCGTCGCGGCGGCGGACGGGTCAGCTGTCACCGTAGGCCTGTCGGGGTCCGCCGTGGCCGGCCAGGGAACGCTCGCCGTCTCGGCCACGACGCTGGACTTCGGCCCGGTGCCTGTCGGCACGTCGGTGACGCAGACCGTCTACCTCTCCGACGCGGGTCCTTACTTCAGCGACCTTCCGCTGACCATCACGGGCACGACCGCCACCGCGCTCCCGTTCGGGATAAAAGAACCGATAGCGGCGGGCCAGCCGCTCAGTCACGGTTACCTGCTTCCTGTCCCCGTCACGTTCGCGCCGGCGGGCGCTGGCCCGGCCAGCGCGACCTACCAGGTCACCGCGACCGACGGCCAGCACCCGCCGCAGACCGTGACCGTGACGCTCACCGGCACCGGCACCGCGTCCTGAAGCGGGCTGGCCACCTGCGTCTACCGCACCCGGCGTATGAGCGCGCGGCCGGCATCGCGCAGCGGGCGTAGCGACGACATCGTCGGGTAGCTGACGACGGGTGCGGGCCCGGCTGGCCAGGATTGGCCAGATGGACTCGAATGTCGAATCGCGACTGCGCGGCGCCGGAGGCGCGGCATGAAGACCCTGACAACGGCCGCGGCCGCACGCGCCGAGGCGGCCACCAAGATCTACGGCTCGGGAGAGAACGCGGTGCGTGCCCTCGATGAGGTCACGCTGGAAATCCCGGAGAGTAAGTTCACCGCGATCATGGGGCCATCGGGCTCGGGCAAGTCCACGCTCATGCACTGCCTGGCCGGCCTGGACAAGCTGAGTTCCGGCGAGGTGTTCCTCGGCGACGTGGAGCTGGGGTCGCTGTCGGACACGCAGCTCACCCTGTTGCGCAGGGAGCGGGTGGGGTTCGTCTTCCAGTCGTTCAACCTGCTTCCGGCGCTGACCGCGGCGGAGAACGTCTCCCTGCCGCTGCTGCTCGCCGGCCGGAAACCAGACCCGGCCTGGCTGGACACCGTGGTGGACACGCTGCGGATGCGCGACCGCCTGTCGCACCGCCCCGCCGAGCTCTCCGGCGGTCAGCAGCAGCGAGTGGCGGTGGCAAGGGCGCTGGTGAGCCAGCCCCAGATCGTCTTCGCCGACGAGCCGACCGGCAACCTCGACTCCCGGTCCGGTGCCGAGCTGCTCGGCTTCATGCGGCAGGCCGTGCGCGAGCTCGGCCAGACGATCGTGATGGTCACCCACGACCCCGCGGGGGCGGCCGTCGCCGATTCCGTCCTGTTCCTCGCCGATGGCCGCATCGTCGGCGAGCTGCGGTCACCGACGCCCGAGGCGGTCCTCGACCGGCTCAAGGCCCTCGGCGGCTAGGGAGAGAGACAACATCATGCTCACCGTGACCCTCAAGGGGCTGTGGGCGCGTAAGCGCCGCCTCGCCGGCACGGTCATCGCGGTCGTGCTCGGCGTGGCCTTCCTCGCCGGTGCCCTTTCCCTCGGTGACACGCTCAGCGCCAACTTCACCAGGCTATTCACCACCGCGTCGGCAGGCACGGACGCCGTGGTGCGCAGTACCACGACCGTGAGCACCGGCGAGAACGCCAGGCGGCCGCTCATCCCCGCCGCGCTGGCCGGCGCGATCACGGGCATCCCCGGCGTCGCCGACGCCCAGCCGTCCATCTCCGGCTACGGCCAGCTCCTCGGCTCCAATGGCGTCCCGGTCGGCGGGCTCGGGCCGCCACGGACGGCGGGCAACTGGATCAGCGACCCCCGGCTGACTCCCTACCGGCTGGTGGCCGGCCGCGCGCCGCGGGCCATCGATGAGGTCGTCATCAACCGCGGTGCCGCGACCGCGGGGAAGCTTCACCTCGGCGACGTGGCCACCGTGCAGACGCCGGCGCCTGTCCGGGTACGCATCGTCGGGCTGGCGACCTTCGGCAGCGCCGACGGCCTGGGCGCGTCGACCTTCACGGCCTTCACCCTGGCGGGAGCCGAGCTTTACCTCACCCACCGGCCCGGCGAGGTGTCGAGCATCCAGGCCGCCGCCGCGCCGGGGGTCAGCCAGGACGAGCTTGTCGCGCGGATCGCCAGGGTGCTCCCGGCCGGGATCGAGGCGGTGACCGGCACGACCATCGCCCAGCAGAACATCAGCGACCTGAATTCCTCGTTCCTCAATGCGCTTCGCGACTTCCTCGACATCTTCGCCGTGATCGCGCTGTTCGTCGCCACGTTCACCATTGCCAGCACGTTCTCGATCCTGGTCGCGCAGCGCACGCGTGAGATCGCCCTGCTGCGCGCCGTCGGCGCCACCCGGCGCCAGGTCCTGTTCTCCGTGNNNTCGAGGCCCTCGCCCTCGGGGCGGTGGCATCGGTTCTCGGGTTCGCCGCCGGGCTCGGGTTCGCCGGCCTGCTCAAGGGCCTCTTCGACAGCTTCGGCCTTGCCCTGCCCGCGGGCGGCCTGGTGGTGAAGGCAAGCAGCGTGCTCGTGTCCGTCCTCGTCGGCATCGCGGTGACCGTGGCCGCGGGCCTGATCCCCGCGCTGCGGGCATCACGGGTGGCGCCGCTCGAGGCGATGCGCGAGGCGGCCGCCGACCCCGCGTCGCCGTCGCCGCGCCGCGGGATCGTGGGTGCGGTGCTCGCCGTCGCGGGGCTCGCCGTGACGCTCGCCGGGACGGCGGCGTCCGGCAGCGGCGCGCTGAGCATCGTCGGCCTCGGCGCTCTGCTCCTCGCCATCGGGGTCATCGTCCTCGGCCCTGTGGTGGCCAGGGCGGTGACAGGGGCAGTCGGCCTGCCCGTCGCCAGGTGGCGGGGCATGCCCGGATCGCTGGCCAGGGGCAACGCCATGCGCAACCCGCGCCGCAGCGCCGCCGCGGCGACCGCGCTCATGGTAGGGGTCACTGTCGTCGCGCTCTTCACCGTGTTCGCGGCCTCGCTCACGGCCGCGGTCACCAACGACGTCACCGACTCCTTCACCGGCGACATCGCCGTCACCGCCGGCAGCCTCGGCGGGGGCGGCAGCGGCGGGGGGATCTCCCCGGAGGTCACGTCCGCCGTCGCGGGCGTCCAGGGGGTGCGCCTCGCCACCGGACTCACCAGCGGGCAGGCCCGCGTCGCGGGCCAGGCGGAGAACGTGACCGTCGTCGACCCCGCCCAGATCGGCCAGGTACTCAACCTGCACTCGTCCGCCGGGTCCGTCAGCGCGCTTGGCGCGGACCAGCTCGGCGTCTCCAAGCGCCAGGCAGACAGCAAGCACTGGCAGCTGGGAACCACCGTGCCGGTCGTCCTCCCCGACGGGACTGCCAGCCAGCTGATCGTGGGGGCCATCTACACCTCGCGCGACATCGTGGGCGACTACGTCATGCCCATCGCGCTGTGGACTCCGCACGCCATCCAGAGCGTCGATTCGGCGATCTTCGTCAAGCTGGCGCCGGGCACGAGCGTGGCCGTCGCCGAGGCCGCCGTGAGCCGGGTCACCGCCGCGTACGGCAAGCTGACCGTGGCGGATCACGCCGCCTACGTCAAGAGCGCGTCCTCGGGGGTCGGCCTGCTGGCCGGGCTCGTCAACGTCCTGCTCGTCCTGGCCATCATCATCGCCGTGCTCGGGATCGCCAACACCATATCGCTCTCGGTCTACGAGCGGACCCGTGAGATAGGGCTGCTGCGTGCGGTCGGCGAGACCCGGAGGCAGCTCAGGTCGATGATCCGGCTCGAATCCCTCATCGTCTCGCTGTTCGGCACGGTGGGAGGGCTCGCGCTCGGGGCCTTCCTCGGCTGGGCCCTGGTCGAGGGCGCCAGCAAGTCCTCGGGTATCGGCACCTTCAGCGCGCCGGTCACCGAGCTGGTCGTCGTCCTCGTCCTCGGCGGCATCGCCGGAGTCATCGCCGCCATCCGTCCCGCCCGCAGGGCGGCCCGCCTCCCGGTGCTCGCGGCCATCGCCGCCGAGTAAATCGCGGAGCGGCCCGGCGTTCTGCCCCGTCCCGCCCAACCCGTGACTCTATACATATTCCGCGACTACATTTCGGCCCATAACGGATGCGATTATGGTCAGAGCATGTAGAAAGTGCGGCACGGGCCCCTGGGCTCGCGATGCCGCGGTGCGGGAGCGCCAGGCTATAGTGAGTGATCGCTTGCTCATTGTCGGTTAATAGGGTATTCTCCTGAGAGGAAGTGAGCATTCACCCGCATACTGAGTGCAAGGAGGCTGCCGTGTCCCTCTCCCCCTTCCTGGCCAGCCCGGGCCAGGGACGCGCCCTGTGGCACATGGGCGCCCTGCTGGAATTCAAGGCCACCGGCGAGGACACCGGCGGCCAGTTCTGGCTCGCCGAGCAGACATCCGGCCAGGGGTATGCCTCCCCGGTGCACCGGCACAGCCGGGAGGACGAGCTGTTCGCGGTGCTCGACGGCCAGCTGCGCATCCAGGTGGGCGAGGAAACCTACACCGCTTCCGCCGGGGCGGTCGCCTACGCTCCGCGCGGGCTCGCGCATTCTTTCCAGGTCGAATCGCAGAGCGCCCGGTTCCTGATCCTCACCACCCCGGCCGGCTTCGAGAACTGGTTCTTCCAGACCGGCGAGCCCGCCGGGCAGCTGACGGTCCCCCCGATGCCGCCCGAGTTCCCTGACCCCGGTCGGCTCATCGCGTCGCTCCAGTCCTATGGCGTGGAACTCATCGCCCCGCCAGCCGGGTTCGACATACCCGCGGCTACAGCACAGGGGCCAGCCGGAGCCTGAGCCACGCTTCCGGCGAGTTGCCGCCCACGGATTCCCGCAGCTGCCGTGCCCAGCCTGCCTGGGGGGACACAGTTCCCCCCAGGGACACCCCGGACCCCGATGGCCCAATACCCCCCGCGGTCTGGCTGCACTCGCTTGCCTGCCGGGGGTTTTCAGGCCGTCGGGGTCCGGGGTGTCCCCGGGAGGCACTGTGTCCCCCGGGGCAGTGCTGCGCCAGCGCTGCCGCGATGGCCGCGGCGGTCTCGTGCACGTCGAACGGGTTGATGCCGTGCGCCCACTGGCCGATCTCCTCGTAAGCCCCTGTCGTCGTGCTCAGCACGAGCTGGCTCCTGGCATCGCTTGCCACCACGCTCTCTTTCGCGACGAGGTTGAGCCCGTCGCTTGTCGGGTTCACAAGCGTGGCGTCGCCGAGGCTCAGCCCGGCCAGCGCCCTGCTGTGATCGCTGTGGTCGTTAGCCAGCGAGACGCTGATGCGCGCGTCCGCGCCCGCGGAAGCAAGCCTGTGGTTGATGCGGCGGGCCTCGCGAAGGCAGGCGGACAGGTAGCGCCTGTACTCAGGCACGTGCCCGCGGGACCGCGCCAGCAAGGCGAGGAACGTCACGCCGCTGACGGATTCCTCGAAGGTGAGGTGCTCGAAGGCGAGGAATCCGCGCAGGATGTTCTTCCACAGGTCCACCCGGTCCACCCGGACGAGGACGCGGCGCCCCTGCATCCTGTGCTCGAACCTGCGGCGCCAGCGCTGAGCGGCATCGCCAGCCGTAATCTTCTGCAGGTACGGGACGTCGACCTGAGCGGGCGCGACGACGATCGGTATCTCGCGGCCGCCCCATGACACCCGGCCGTCGCCGCAGGAGGCTCCCGGCAGGAACAGGTCGCAGCAGGCGAGAAAGGCATCTGCCCAGCGCCGGGCGTGAAATCCCAGCGTGTCGAACGCGAGCAGCTTGCCGAGGATCTCACGGCGGACCGCGTCCGGAAGCAGGCCGAATGTTTCGGGCGGGCACCAGGCAATATGGTGAAAGTAAGCGATCGGCGCCTTACGCCCTGGCAGCTTGCGGAGCTCGTCCGCGACAAGCATCAGGTGATAGTCCTCGACCAGGACAGGCCAGTTTCCCGGCTGCTCCGAGATCTTCACCGCATAGGCGTGATTGACATCCCGGTAGGCTTCCCAGCCCCGGCGGAAGCGGGTGCCGAAGGTAGGTGTATAGGCTTGATCGACGAGACTATGGAACAGGAACCCGAGGCCAGTGATGCAGGCGTCGTCGTAGAAACGGCTATGAGTGCTGGCCGGAATGTCAAGGAGCACCGCACCGACCTCGCCGTCACCGGGACCCTGCGGGTCACGTGCCGCTGCCCGGTCCGTGTCTGACAGGGCGCAGGCAATCCAGGCCGCCTTGTCGTTACCGCGCAGCAAGGCCGCCAGCGCGGTGACAACACCGCCGCTGCCGGAATTCTTCCGCACCTGGCCGTCGACGACCCGGTAAGAATACGGCCCGCGATGTGAGCATACAAGGATGCCATCCACGGAATTCGGCCCTCCTGCTGGTCGGCGTTATCCGATGGTCTTATTTCCTGCTCAGGAACACAGAGCGTTATTCAGAACCAACGCTGCCAGTCGCACCGGCGCAGGCACGGGGCTGTGTTAGCCAAGGGGGACGACCCCCGGGATCCCCCGCAAGGGAGCCGTAACCGGCGAAGCCGTTCTGAATAAAACTCTGCATACAGTATTACATACGGCCGGGGGCCTGCCCCGATGGCGTTACCAGGCAGGACAGCGAACTCATGCCACGATTGCCGGACTCGTCCGCCCGATCGCGCGGGCGGGCCAGGCCCCCGGCCCCTAAGCGCTGTGCCCGGCGCTGCCGGGCGCTCTTATCCGGTCGGCTCGCCTCACGCCACGCAAAGCGCGGGCTCGGATTGGTGCGCCAGGCGTCCCGCCGCCGCGGCGTGCTTCATGGCCGCGGCCATGAGAGCCGGGTGCCGCGCGCTGGCCAGCGCGGTGTTGACGAGGACGGCGGCGGCGCCGAGCTCCATGGCCAGGGACACATGGTGAGCCGTGCCCAGGCCTCCCTCGATGATGACAGGCACCTGGCATTGCTCGATGATCTGGCGAAGGGCAGGCGCGTCAGTGATGCCAAGGCCCGATCCGACCGGGGATGCCATGACACGTATTGCCGCGCACCCCGCTTCCTCCAGCCGCCTCGCGTCTCGCGGGTCTGGCAGGATGAACGGCAGGACGGTAAGCCCGTCCGCGAGCAGCTGTTCCGCGACCTTGATCGTCTGCTGGTTCTGCGGCCGGTTATCCTGAGTCCGGACGTCGAGCTTGATGATTTCGATGGCGCACGTCCGGCGGAGTATGTCCACCGTACGCAGTGCGCCGTCGGCGGATCGGGCGAAGGATGTCGTGCCGACCCAGGTGTACTTCTCGAGCGGGACCTCGTCGGCGAGATCGGAAAGCAGCAGGCTCGACCGCATGCCGTCCGGGTCAACGGTCGTGATGAATATGTCGGCGTCCGATGCCTCGAGCACCTGACGGATGAGCGGGATCGAGTCGTACTGCTCGATTCCCACGATGAGCCGCGAGCGGAAACAGTGGCGGCCTACGGTCAGCCAGGGCTCGGCTGACTCTGTGCTACGGACATCCTCGAGAGGGTAGTGAGACAACCTGCTCACCCCTCCAGCCGTCGGTGGATCCACGCGCCCCTGCCCCGGTACATCCCGCGCGCCTTGCCGTGGGTCTCCTGCATCATGGCGTTCACATCACGTCCCCTGGCGAGTGCCGTGGCCGTGACCACGGCGGGTGGTGGTGAGGCAGCCGCCGCCGGCCGGATGGCTGGCCGGGCTTCGCCTCCTTCGCGGCGGGCTGCTCGCTAGCATGCGGGTGTCCGCTCACATACTTCATAGCACAGTTGTGTCCAGATCGTGAGCAAGTAATCACCTTTGGGTTCGCGCTCGCGTCCTCCGTGCCGACGGCACTTTTCGGCAAACTGGCTGCCCACCGGCCTGGATTGGCCACGATCAGGCTTCCGATCGAGAACAAGGAAGAAGTGAGTGATCGCTTGCTCATCTCAATGACACAAGACTATGCTGCAAGAGGTGCATGTGAGTGTTCACCCCTCAGATGCTGCGAGCGCGGCAGGTTCCGGCTTCGCGAGCAGGAAGGAACGAGGATTCCATGGCACGTGTCATCACCTATATGGACGCGATCGGTGAGGCGCTCGAACAGGAGATGCGCCGGGACCCTACGGTTATCGCCTTCGGCGAGGACAGCATCGGCGGGATGGGCTGTGACGGAGAGCTCGGCAATGCCTGGGGCCCCACCAGGGGGCTGCATGCAAAGCTGCCCGGCCAGATCTTCGACGCTCCGATAACCGAGGCGGCTTTCGTCGGCGCCGCCGTCGGCGCCGCCGCGACCGGGTTGCGCCCGGTGGCGGATCTGCTGTTCATCGACTTCGCCGGCGTGTGCTTCGACCAGCTACTCAACCAGGCCGCCAAGCTCCGGTACATGACAGGCGGGAAGGCCAGGGTGCCCATGGTCGTCCGTGCGATGTGGGGAACTGGCCTGCGGCGCGGCGCGCAGCACTCGCAGGCGCTACTGCCGCTCTTTGCCCACATCCCGGGCCTGAAGGTGGTCGCACCCGCGACGCCCTACGACGCCAAGGGCCTCCTGGCGCAGGCGATACGCGACGACAACCCCGTGATCTTCTTCGAGCATAAGATGCTCTACTTCACGACCGGCGATGTCCCCGAGAATCCCTACACCGTGCCTTTCGGCCAGGCCGCGGTCGTCCGCCAGGGCGCGGACTGCACGATCGTCGCTGTCGGGCGGATGGTTCACGTCGCGCTCCAGGCGGCAGGAGAACTCGCCGGAGCCGGCGTCGACTGCGAAGTCATCGATCCTCGCACCATCTCGCCCCTGGACGAGGAGGCCATCTACGCGAGCGTGGACAAGACCGGCCGGCTCGTGGTGGTTGACGAGGCAAACCCGCGATGCGGTTTCGCCGCCGAGGTGGCCGGGCTGGTGGCGCAGCACCGCTTCCGCTCGCTGCGCGCACCGGTGCGGACCGTCACGGCCCCGCACGCGCCTGTCCCCTTCAGCCCCGCGCTCGAAGACGCATACGCCCCGGACCCCGAGCGCGTCATGGCCGCCGTCCGTGAGATCGCCGGCGTGCCCCAGCCGGTGGCATGACCGGCGGCATGACCGGCCAGGCATGCCACGCCCCCAGTGTGCGCAGGAATGACAGGAAGTGAGAGGACAGGCCGCGGATGGACAAGGGCACAGCTAGCGACCTCACCTTCGTCGTCGGCACCGGCCGGTGCGGCTCGACGATGCTGTCGCGAATCCTGCACGAGCATCCGGACGTGCTGAGCCTCAGCGAGTTCTTCGCGACGCTCATGCGGGTCATGCGCCGGAGGGAGTTCCCCGTTCATGACCTGGACGGCCAGGAGCTGTGGCGGTTCCTCTCCGGGCCCGACGCCATCTATGACGCCATGGTCAGCGACGGGCTGCGATTCCCCGAGTTGTGCTATCCCTACGGCCGCGGCCGGTTCGGTCCGGCCACCGGCGTGCCGATGATCTGCGACATGACCCTGCCGATGCTCACTGCCGATCCCGACGCCCTCTACGACAAGCTCGCGGCCGAGGTCCCGGCCTGGCCAAGGCGCCCGGCGGCCAGTCAGTACCGCGCGCTGTTCGCCTTGCTGGCCGGCCTCCTGGGCCGACGCGTCGTGGTGGAGCGTTCCGGCGCCTCGCTGGCCCTGATACACGTGCTGCGCGAGCAGTTCCCCGGGGCACGCTTCGTGCACCTGTTCCGGGACGGCCCCGACTGCGCGCTGTCGATGAGCCGCCACCCCGGGTTCCGGCTCGCGGGACTGACCGCGGCGGCCGCCCGGGCCGCCGGCCTGCCGTCGCCGGCGTCGTGGGACGACGTCCAGGCCGCGCTGCCCGGGCAGTTCAAGGGTCTTCTCACCATGCCGTTCGACGCACAGCGGTTCATGGCTTACCCCATCCCGCCGGCCTTCTTCGGCCAGCTGTGGTCGCGCACGGTCTGCGAAGGTGTCACCGCACTGGCCGAGCTGCCGCCAGACGCGCGGATGAGCGTGCGGTACGAGGGTCTTCTTGGCGACCCTGAGCGGGAGCTGACCAGGCTCGCCCTCTTCCTGGGTATCCCTGCCACCCCGCACTGGCTGGCCGCGGCCAGCCAGCGGATCGACCGGCGCATGACAGGGACGGCTGCCGCGCAGCTCGACCACGGCACGCTCGCCTCGCTCCGGGCGGCCTGTGAGCCGGGCACACGGGCCCTCGCCGCCGCGCCAGCGGAGCGGCCGGTACCAGCAGGTTCCCCGTGACCACAGGCTGGCTCCGGCGGCTGGCCGGCTACAGCTGGCGTTACCGCGCGAGCGTGATCCTGGCGCTGGGGGGCGGGCTGCTCGCCAGCGCGGCGACCGCGCTGATCCCGGTGGTACAGCGGGAGATCATCGATGGCGTGATCGTCACGCACCGGCATGCCATCTGGCCCCTGGCGGCCACCCTGGTGGGCGCGGCCCTGCTGAGCTTCGTCGGCACCTACCTGCGCCGTTATGCCGGGGGGCGGTTGTCGCTTGACGTGCAGCACGACCTGCGCACCGAGCTGTTCGCGTCGCTGTCGCGGCTGGACGGCGCGCGCCAGGACGAGCTGCACACCGGCCAGATCGTCAGCCGGTCGATCTCCGACATCGCCATGGTGCAGAGCCTGCTCGGCATGGTTCCGCTGATGCTCAGCAGCGCGCTGCTCTTCGCCTTCTCGCTTGCCATCATGGCGTTCCTGTCGCCCCTGCTCACCGTCGTCGCCGCGGGCGTCGGCCCCGCGCTGTGGTTCGTGGCGGCCGCGGCGCGGCGCAGGCTGTTCCCGGCGAGCTGGCACGCCCAGCAGCAGGCGGCCGCCGTCGCCGGCGTGGTGGACAGCGCGGTCACCGGCGTGCGCGTGGTCAAGGGCTTCGGCCAGGAAGAGCAGGAGATCGCGCGGCTCGAAGAGGCCGGGAAGCGGCTGTTCGCCTCCCGGGTGCGCGCCGTGCGGCTGACCGCCCGCTATAACCCTGTGCTGCAGGCGATCCCCATCCTCGGCCAGGTCGGCGTGCTCGCGCTCGGCGGCTGGCTGGCGATCCGCGGCTCGATCAGCCTCGGCACCTTCCTCGCCTTCTCCGTCTACCTGGCCCAGCTGACGGGGCCGGTGCGGCTGCTGACAGGCGTGATCACGATCGGCCAGCAGGTGCGGTCGAGCGTCGCGCGGGTGTTCGAGGTGATCGACTCGCGTCCGCTGATCACCGAGAGGCCCGGTGCGATAGAGCTGCCGGACGGGGCGGCCGCGGTGGAGCTTGATGACGTGCATTTCGGCTACCTGGCATCGGAACCGGTGCTGCGCGGGCTTTCGCTGCGCGCCGAGCCGGGCGAGACGCTCGCCGTCGTCGGCACCTCCGGCTCGGGAAAGTCAACGATCTCGCTGCTGCTGCCGCGCTTCTACGACGTGAGCGGCGGCGCGGTCCGCGTCGGCGGGCATGACGTCAGGGATCTGACGCCCGGCTCGCTGCGCGCGGCGATCGGCCTGGTGATGGAGGACAATTTCCTGTTCTCCGACACGGTGCGGGCCAACATCGCCTACGGCAGGCCGGATGCGAGTGATGAGCAGGTCGCGGCGGCCGCGGCGGCCGCGGAGGCCAGTGAGTTCATCGCGGGGCTGCCGCAGGGCTACGACACGGTGATCGGCGAGCAGGGGCTGACCCTGTCCGGCGGTGAGCGGCAGCGGGTCGCGCTGGCGCGCGCCCTCATCACCGATCCCCGCATCCTGCT